>Ga0080004_1121037_pt1 | contig 135281 bp, 153 predicted proteins | sample WasSprMetagenome_FD_69207 | JGI IMG/M metagenome (GOLD analysis project Ga0080004, IMG submission 69207) | Sulfidic aquatic microbial communities from Washburn Spring, Yellowstone National Park, USA - WS (SPADES assembly) (version 2) | ecosystem: Environmental > Aquatic > Thermal springs > Hot...
ACTTAGACTTTCAGTTCATTTGTTTCTGATACTATCCCACGAGTCCAAGCTTCATCGGGTCACCTTTTCATCTTTCAGTTCATTTGTTTCTGATACGAAAGATTTATTTAAATGGGTAATGAGAGGAGGAGGTATAACTTTCAGTTCATTTGTTTCTGATACACGCTAACGGTAACTCCCTCTCCGCCATGGCTTGCAGGTCCTTTCAGTTCATTTGTTTCTGATACTTGCACTAATTGTGGGTGGTTTTACTTCTGGGTGAGGTTTCTTTCAGTTCATTTGTTTCTGATACTCCTTGTAGTAGATAACGATTGGGAAGTTTCTTTTTACTTTCAGTTCATTTGTTTCTGATACAATCAGATGATGAAACATTCAATAGAATTAAGAGTAACATCTTTCAGTTCATTTGTTTCTGATACCTTCTACACGCTTAGGATATAACTTAATTGCGTGTCTCCATCTTTCAGTTCATTTGTTTCTGATACGCTTCAACATTACCATATGAAATAAGAGAAATGTCACTTTCAGTTCATTTGTTTCTGATACTCAGTCAATTTTTAGAGGTGATAAGCATATGAAAATTTTCTTTCAGTTCATTTGTTTCTGATACGAATAAGCGACATACACCACCACGAACAAATAACAATCTTTCAGTTCATTTGTTTCTGATACAAAGAATTCGAGACGCTCATGCCAGACACAAAGACCGTCGACTTTCAGTTCATTTGTTTCTGATACATTATAAAAAGACCTAGCAAATACTTAACGAAACTCATTTCTTTCAGTTCATTTGTTTCTGATACGAAATAATACATAATCCTCTAGATATTACTCCAGTAATAACTTTCAGTTCATTTGTTTCTGATACGTGATGAAATAGTAAATCCTGATGTAATAGATTGGAACTTTCAGTTCATTTGTTTCTGATACAAAATGTCTCGCTGTCCGCATAAGTTCAAAGATTACTGCCTTTCAGTTCATTTGTTTCTGATACGTGATAATGATTGCGAACATTTTTATATTTTTACGTGGACTCTTTCAGTTCATTTGTTTCTGATACGAAATTGACGGTATCATACTGATATTTCTAACAGAATTAACTTTCAGTTCATTTGTTTCTGATACGTAATATTGCTGTTCTTGAAAAAGTATCAGCTAATGATGTTGAATCCTTTCAGTTCATTTGTTTCTGATACCGCAGGTTTATATATCTGTGTTATGTATTGTGTGTTTGTTCTATATAAGCTTTTCCCTGTTTTTATGCTTCTCTCATCATTTTACATCAGGAGTCGCGACTGGAAACCAAAAACCATATAATTACTCCTGGTAAAAAGTTATTAAATTGTGAACATAGGATTAAATGATAAATTAAACAGAACAAAAAGAAAAGAAAATATATAAAGAAAATATATGAGTGTGTTTGTGAAATGAGATTGGTTATAGCTGGATTCATAACAATTGATGAAATAATTTTGCAAGAAAAAAGGTTTATATCGTTAGGTGGTTCGCCAAGTTATGCAGGTTTTGCGGCAGCTATTTTTAATGCTAGTGTAAAAGCGGTCACTCGTATAGGCTATAATTTTCCTGATGAATACTTAAAAATGTTTTTCTCGAAAAATATTACATTAGGAAGAAATTATAAATCTTTTATAGCGCGAACTACTAAATTTAGGATCAAAATCATTAATGATAAACGGGAACTAAAATTATTATACAAATGTGATGAACCGGATAAAAATGAGTTGTTAATAGATGCTGATGCGCTTATATTAAATTCCATTACTGGAGAACTTAATTTTAATGAGATAAAAGAATTGATCATAAATTTCCCAGTAAAATATCTTGATCCTCAGGGGTATCTCAGAACATTCGCTAATGATGGTACTGTTAAACTAAAGCATCCAAATGATATATCATTTATTAAATATTTTGACATAATAAAGGTTGATACTGAAGAAGCGCTAACGTTAGTAGAAACAAAAAATCCAATTGATGCTGCAAATAAAATATCAAGGTACGGAAATAATATCGTACTTTTAACGATGGGAAAAGATGGTGTCATAATAGTGAAAAATAATAATACATACTTTATACCAGCACCAAATGTAAGCGTCACAGAAAATACGGGGATGGGTGATATTTTGGGAGGTATAACAGTAACAGAATATATTAAAGGTGATGATATACTATGGGCAGTATCATTAGGAATGGCAGGTGCAGCATTAGCAGGTTCCAGCAAACTAAACGGTATAGAAAAAATCATAAACATAAATCAAAGTGCTATAAAAGATTTAGCCCAAAACATATATGAAAAATGCAAAAAATTATGACCTTTTTATCCTTCGTTTTTCTCTAGTCAATATTGGTCTCTCAATTTTTCTTGAATAAATATAAAATGAAACTGGAATAACAATCATAGGAATAATCCACATAATACTAAATTGCTCTATACTAGGTAAATCCGTTAACTTTCCAAACAAATATGATGTATATGGAAGTATAGGCTTAATCGCTAATATTATGGATTCACCATAGAAAATGGGAATAACATAAAACAATTCAATGGGAACGAGTAAAATAAGAAGACCTATAATCACATATTTACGATTCAATCTATTAAAATTATCCAATAATGATACATAAACATACCATGAAAAACTAAACGTTATTAAAGAAGTTAATGATCCAACTAATACCACAAGCTCAAAACTATAACCATAATACCTAATCAAATATACAGGAGTAAAAAGATATATTATGACCAAATAAACTATAACCATAATCATCAGTACAAAACGTGCACCCCTTTGTTTTTTAACCCACTGAATACTCATTAATTCTCATATTCTTTAAACAGACTAGGTTAAAATATTTTTGTATTCTATGCTATATGAGATGCTGTTCCAAACAATAGAAATCATAAAAATAATCCTAACACTTATAATCCTAACACTAACATCATATATGGACCTACGCACAAGGGAGGTCAATGATATAATCTGGATAATATACGGTTCTATAGGAGGAACACTCACAATCATAGAATTCATACTAGGATACATATCAATACTACAAATATTAATATCAACAAGTACTGGAATCATATTAGGATTAGCACTCTTTTACGCATTAGGCTTTGGCGGCGCAGACGCAAAATTGATATGGACACTCGGAATAACACACATCATTAATCCAATGCAAACATTAGGATATACTCAACCAATCATAGTAAACCCAATATTCATAGTGACAATATTAATTAACTCAATATTCATCTCAATAAGCGCAATCTTTTATAATTTAACAAAAAACATTCATTGGTATCTTTCAGGCAAAAAGTTATTTGAAGGTTATGAAAAAACAATCCCAGAAAAAATCCTCCTATTATTAGTAGCATATAAGGCAAACAAAGACCAAATAATAAAAGATAAATTTACTATAACAGTCGAAGATGAAGATGAAAAAGGGAGGAGAATTAAACTAATTGGACATAAAAAAATAGACCCGCGAGAAGTGGATTTTAATAAAGTAGAAGAACGAGTACCACACATAAACAAATATGAAACATTTTGGGTTGAAAAACCACTACCATTCCTTGTCTTCGTAATGGGGGGATTTATTATAGCACTAATCTTCGGTGATATATCAATCGCACTAGTAATGAACATATTTAGAAGAACCATATAATTATCACTTCAAAATACTTAAACATTATAAATTCAAAATTAACCATAGATCTATTTTAATATTTCAATTTCTATTTTAATTTTTGTATATTTTTAGAAAAAAAGATTAAATTTAAATAAAAGAAAATAAAAAACGAGGCGAACAAAATGAAAATAAGTAAGGAAACAAATTTTAAAGTAATTCAAGAACTCATGATTGGAATTATAATCAAACGTTTACAATATATTTTGTACACCATAAACTATTTTAACTGTGACCTCATAGTTTAAATATGGATCTCTCTGTTATAGAGGTTGTAGGATTATGAGATCATCTCCTCGTGACTATCTTAATATGTTTCCTCATGGGCTTGAATATTTGAGGTTGATGATATAATGTATGTTGTTAAGCTTTCTAACGTTCATAAAACCTTTGGTTCTAAAAAAGTTCTAAACGATATAAGTTTTGAAATTAAAGAAAATGAAAAAGTTTGCATTATTGGTCCTAATGGATCTGGTAAAACAACTTTATTAAGAGTGATACTTGGATTGGTAAAACCTGATAATGGAGCCGTAAACGTTTTTTCACGTGATCCAAGAGATATTGGATATCTTCCTCAAATACCTTTACAATATCCGTATCATAAAGTTTTTGATGTTATTTACTATTCACTAAGATTCGCTGGGGTTTCATCCCTAAAAGCTAAGGAAAAAGCTATTGAATGGATTAAAAGAGTAGGTTTAGACTCTGATTCTGTTGGATTAAATCTTTCTGGTGGTGAAAGAAAACTTGTTTTATTAGCAATGGCTATGGCTAAAGATCCAAAGTTACTAATATTAGATGAACCTACTAACATGATCGATATTCATAAGAAAAAGATTATATGGAATATTATAAGAGAATTTAAAGGTACAATTATTATAGTCACACATGATCTAGATGAAATTTGGTTAGGTGATACTATATATTTTATGAAGCAAGGCAGAATTGTATTCAAAGGTAATTTTAATGATTTTTCTAATAAAATTAGAAAAAGCGGATTTATTGTTGAGAGTTGGAGTAGCGAGGGATATACGCGTTTTGAAATTGATAACATAAAAGACATGAATTTTAAATTAATTAATGAGAACATTTATGAACTAAAAATTAGGAAGATAGTACCTGAGGATATTGAATCTCTTTTTGTATAAGGTGAACTTTTATGGAATATGTTCAAATTTTAAGAAGGGTGATATTATTAGTGAGATTTAATCTTAAGGGCACTTATCTTATTTTATAGCATTTATTATGCAGATTATTGTAATACCGTTAATAGTCATAATAATGATATACTTATCATTAATTATATATGGTAAAAATGTTGATATTCAAATGATTATTCCTCTCTTTTTAGTTACTACCGTATCATCAATAATTCCAGTAATTGCTCAACTCATCGGAAATAACTTAATGCCTGATATTAAAGATTTAAACGCTTCTCTTTTTGGTGATTTAAGATTAATAATACCTAGCATGATAATTCTTAATCTAGTTTATGTATTACCTCAAACCATGTTTGTAGTTATTTTATTTAATAAATTCGATATTATTCCCTTAGTATTACTAGCATATTTATTCACATCATCAGTTGGGATCTATATTGGAGCATATTTTAAAGAACCATTTAAAGCTAATTCTATTGGAACTCTAATATATCTAACATTGGTCATGCTAGCACCCATGTATTTGACCTCAAGAGAAATAATTTGGCAAATCATTCCATTATCAGTATTAAACCTCAGGAATCTAATTATAATACCTTATGTGTTTATAGTGTCTATAATTTTACTCTGGCTATCATCTAAAAATATAACTTCTCTAGTTATCACTATTTAGAATTATCATAGATTCCATGTATGTTTTATTCTAGCTAGTAAAAACTATATTAAAATGTGTATTATTAATAATATGGTGAATAAGATGCTTTTAGATCCGTTATTGAGGGATGGTAAAGGATTGTTTTTAGCTTATGATCATGGTTTTGAGCATGGTCCAACTGATTTTGATGAACGAAATGTTGATCCATCCTTTATAATGGAGATCGCTAATAAGGGTGGTTATACTGGAATAATTCTTCATTATGGGGTCGCATCCAAATATTATGATGGTAAAGTTCCATTAATACTAAAGTTAAATGGTAAGACAAATCTTGTAAAAGGTGATCCAATATCTCTTCAAGTTTCTACTGTGGAAGAGGCCATAAGTTTAGGTGCTAAAGCTGTAGGATATACAATATACCCAGGAAGTATTCATGAATACATAATGTTTCAAGAATTTTCTAAAATACGACGAGTAGCACATGATAATGGTATTGGTGTTTTACTCTGGGTATATCCAAGAGGCCAAGCAATAAAAAACGAAACAGCTAAAGAAATAGTTGCATATGCCGCAAGATTAGCATTAGAATTGGGTGCTGATGGAGCCAAGATTAAATATACTGGAGACCCAGAATCATTTAAATGGGCCGTAAAATCCGCTGGCAAGGTAAAAGTTTTTATGTCTGGTGGTCCAAAAGCTTCAACAGAAATTGATTTTTTAACCCAAGTTCAAGGAGTAATTGATGCTGGAGGTTCAGGAGTAGCAGTTGGGCGCAACGTATGGCAAAGCAAAGATCCGTTAAAAATCTCTAAAGCTTTAAAAGACATGATATTTGAAGGGCGTCGAGTAGAAGAATTAAAAGAGTTATTCACATAATTAATAAAGTATTTCCGATACTCCTTCATGATTACAAATTTTAATATTCTTCGTCTTCTTCTAATTCTTCCTCATTTTCCTCTAATTCTTCTTCTAACTCCTCGGTTTCCTCCTCTTCCTTAGCTACATTCTCTGCATAAGTGATTGCTGTCTTCTCAACATCATCATCAATATAGTGAGTTATTATTGCAAGTTTTTTATCAACATAACGATCATCAGTAAGAATGCTTTCATATGAGACTATATAAACTGGAACAGTTATAGTTCCTTCATTTCCCTCCTTAGTTAAGCTAAATTTTGAATAAATGTCGTACTTTTTAGGGTTCAAAGGTAATTTAAATCTATGAACAAATTCATCTCTTACTATAGCAAAATCAGAACTTTCAGGATTCCACTCGTTTAATAATCGTGACACAACTGGTTTTAAATTTTTAGTGATATCACCATCTAAACGTTCTGACTTAACTACTTTACCCTCATTCACATAAATAACTAATGTGGTTCCAGTCAACTTTTGTTCCCTCCTTTATTAATCGTTTCAATTACAATATTTATAGCTTTCTCTAAATCTGGCTTGCCATTATCATCAAGAGGAACCCTATTAAAAACATGTATTACAGCCCCATCATCAAATTCTATAAAAAGCTGAGGAATCTCTACACCACCAAATTCATCCTTACTACCGTATGTAACTAAATAATCCCAGTCCTCCTTTTTTTCATCTACAGGTATATTTAACCTCTCAGAAACCTTCTTAGCAACCTCTCTTACATAATTGCTTGAAAGTTCCCAGTCTGCAGTTACAATCACAATCTTTTTAGCCTTACTCACCTATATCACCTAATAAATGTGAAAACATAAGACCTATAAATATTAATCTGTGAGTTTAATGATTTTTATCAGAATATGTTACCTCAATAGGATTGTTCTTATGATCTCTATATAAGAAACCATAAATTTTAAAGTTAATTAAATCTATTGTTCAATTTTGCCCCATAAGTTTGTGTACTAAAATTTTTACTTAAAGCGTAAGTATTCTTATGATTCAAGATTTTTAAATATTCTTTTATTTAGCACCATGTTAATATTTTAGTAAAATTATTTAAAAGTAGGTCTGGTTTAGGGTGAGTATAAGAAAGTATCCGCCTGAGTATGAGAGTGGTAATGTAGAGTATAAACTTACACTTAGTGAGAGCTATGAAGATAAATTAGAGAAATTATCAACACAGATTAAGTATAGAGTTAATGAGGGTGGTGGAGAAGCACTTTTTGTACTTGGAGTATCAGATGATGGTGAAGTTGTCGGGCTTACAGAAGAAGAATATAAGCGTTCCTTCGAACTTTTAAAGAAAGCAGCAGAGAAAGTCAATGTACAGGTAGGAGAATTAAGGATTGAGAAGGGTGGAAATGGAATAATAGCCCAGATCCTATTAAGAAGAACTAGGGAAAGTGATTATCCAATATGCCTTACTATACCAGTACTTGGAAATGCTGATAGTGGTAAATCAACAACTATAGGTGTGTTAGTTACTGGTGAACTTGATGATGGTAATGGAAAAGCAATGAAACTGGTTGCTAGGTATTTGCATGAGATAAAAATGAGGCGTACCTCATCAGTAGTACATAGACTCTTGGGATTTAGTGTTGATGGCAAACCAGTAAACTATGAATTTGATTCACCACTTAATGAGGCTGAAGTGTATTTAAGAAGTTTTAAAGTAATAAGCTTTGTTGATTTAGCAGGACATGAAAAATATCTCAGAACAACATTAAAGGGTATAATGAGTCATGAAGCAGATTATGCAATGCTAGTTGTAGCATCTAATTCAGGATTAGTAGGCACAACAAAAGAACATTTTGGATTAGCTGTAGCACTTAAAATACCCATATTCATAGTTGTAACAAAAATTGACATGACACCAAAAGAAATATTCGAAGAGACGCTCGAAAATATTAAAAAGCTTATTAAAATGCCCAGTGTTGATAAAATACCATTAATAGTCAGAGGCATTGATGACGTTATTGTAGCAGCAATAAACATGCCAAGTGGCAGAATAATCCCTATATTTCTCATATCTAATACAACAGGTGATGGTCTTGATCTTCTTAGAAACTTTCTTAACCTCTTACCCCCCAGAGTACACTGGTACGAACAGCTTAATGAACCATTTAAAATGTATATTGATGAAAAATTCAATGTTACAGGGGTAGGGACAATAGTTAGTGGATTAATTATTGGAGGAACAGTAAGAAATGGTGATGAACTACAGCTTGGTCCTTTAGATGATGGAAGCTATAGAATAGTAAAAGTACGTTCAATACAAGTAAATAGAGTACCCGTAACTAGTGCCATGGCTGGACAAGATGTAACATTAGCTTTGAGTGGTATTAATTATGATGAAATAGAAAAAGGTATGGTAGTAGTTAGTAGGAATGTAAAAGCACGCGCAACCTGGAAATTTGAGGCAAAAGTTACAATATTACATCATCCCACAATGATACGCCATGGTTATCAAGCAGTACTTCACCTTCACTCAATAAGACAATCAGTTATCTTTGAATGGTTAAGCAAAAGTCCATTAAGAACTGGGGATACTGCAACGGTAAGATTACGTTTTATGTACAGGCCAGCATATTTAAACATTGGAGATAAATTTGTATTTAGGGAAGGAAGGACAAGAGGTTTAGGATATATAACTAAAATATTATAATAAATATTTACTTGCAATTTTCTGATGTAACATTCTTGTTGAGTATATGTGATCAATAAACGTGTCAACTCCTAATGAATGTCAGGAAAATAGAGTAGGATGCAGCTCAGCTAGACTTTCCTCATCATATTTCAGGACCCGAGTTCTCAATCATCGCTGCAGAGACAGTACTTATTTAATATTTAATTGTCTGAATATTTAAGTTTATAGAATTGAGTGTTAAATCTCTTTTTATTATTGATAGTTTAATTGGATGGTTAAAGATGGTCTAATTAATGAAACCCTCTAGTGATCTTTTTCCAAGTAATGTTTCAAAATCAATGCCTAATGCGTCAAGTAGTTGTTCATATACGGTTTTCATGTGTTCTATGTATTTATCTATATCAATTTCATCTATTCTTGCTAGTTGGACTGGCATAACATTTATATCACCTTTGTTCACCTTAACAAAAGTTATTGTCATTCCTTTTTTAACTGGTACATTGTATTTCTTAAGCATTAATGCTGCTTTAACATGCTGTGGTGTAGTTTTATCATAATGTTCTGGATCCTTCCCTAATTGCGCTCTTATTGCAAGTTTATCGAGTGGTATTCTTCGACCTTTTAGCATGTGATATTGTTCATCTATTATTTTCCACAATTGTTGTTTAGCATGTTCAAAATCATCAGGTGTTTTAACTTGTGAGAGAATGTTAATCACTTCTTTAAATGATTCTTTAAGAAAATCGGGTGTGTCTCTCTTCTTTCCTTTTAATCCCTTGACTTCAAAACTGCCATCTTCTAATATTCCAAAATAATTCTTCTTTCTGTTAGAAAATGAAACGTATCGGTAAACTTTATCCACATCTAAGTCGCTTTTAAGTTCTTCTTCAGCCCATTTTATTAGGGTTTCAAGCTGATTTTTTGGTGGATTATATAAGAATAATGAATCAGTATCGCCATAGAGTATTTTTAATCCTAGTATCTCTGCCTTTTTCATTGTATTATCTATATAATGTCTACCTATAGCTGTTGTGCTTTCAGCCATTGGAGGACAATATAGTTCGAAAATCTCTGCACCAAACACACCATATGAAGCATTGAGAATAACTTTCATAGCCGATTGAACAACGTTAAACTGAAATCTAAGGTCTTGGGATAGATTCTTATCCTTTGATTTTGGTTTATACCAGTTTACTCTTAGATCTCTTAAAACACCTATGATTATACTAGTTAATCCACGTTTTTTAGTACATACCCAGTGAGGAGTATCAGGTATTGGTCTCTTTACCTTACATTCTTCATGAGGACATCTAATTGTTTCATAAGACAAATTCCAGATTTTCAATATAGATGGGTATAGTGATGCAAAATCAAGAACAATAACATTAAAGTGAACACCAGGTATTGGTTCTATAACTTTAGCACCCATATACTTCTTCCCCTTAATCACGGCTGCAGTAGTTGCTTCTCCTTTAACATTTTTTATTTCTTCCTTATTAGGTATTAAATAACCTCGTCTTCTATGCTCAAAATAAAATAAACTTTGAACCCACTTAGATACGCCCAGCCTAGTAACATCTTCTAATGGCAATCTAGAGACTCTAGCAAGTAATAGCATAAGAACTATAACAAGATTATTATTAAATGTTGTCAATTCTAATGTAAGCTCTGCATCATGAAGACAGTAAGCTGCTAACTCATTATAACTTAATTCATTAACACTTCTATCAATCTTAACCTTTCCCTTACCTAATAAAGCATTAGAAATACTATCAAGATCCTCATCCTTGTATTTATTACCAAAGGCATATACCTTTATTGCCCTGTTTGCAAAAAATTTGTAAAGATCTATATGAATACCAGGCACAACCATAGCTGAATCACGTGTAAGAATTATAGGAATTTTTTCCTTTGGTATACCAAGCTTTATAGCTCTATGCCAAAGATAATTAAGATCAAAAGCATCACCATTAAAGGTTAACACCATTGGATAACTAGCAATAATCTTAAAAACATCCATTAAGAGATCGCGCTCATTATCATAAAATTTAACTTCTACACCATTTAGTGCATCTTTTTTATCTCCTTCAGATATATTATTCCTTCTTAAAACATGAACAACCTTCAATCCATCATTACCCACGGCTGATACTGCTATAACAGGTAACTTGGCCTCCTCTGGGTCAGGCAATGTATTCTTTATCTCCATTAGAACTTCTATATCAAGTGCAATTCTTTTAATATCAACGATAGGATAACTCAATATTGATGCCCACTCTATAAGAGCGTCAACATATTCCTCCTCAAATTCTTCAGGAGATAATACTCTCTTAATAAGTTCATCCTCCATTTCCTTAGGTAATACTGGTTTAATTAATACTAAATTACCATTAACTATACGATATGCTAGACCAGGTATTAATTGACGATCATAAATATAACAATGATGATACCTAATCTTTGATTCCCAATTTCTTATAATTATATCACGTAATGCACCTCTCGCCCCTCCAACCGACAATGGATCCTTAGTAACAATTTTAGTCATAATGACTTTACGATCTCTAAGCACATCATAAAGTTCAATGCGTTCAAAATGATCAAACCCTTTATGCCCAATAACTCTAGAATCCTTACGAAGTTCATCAATAGGAATATCAGTATAAAAATAGGGTTTATGCCCAGAATTATCATACCAATAGTAAATCTTTTTAGCCTCAGGATCATAAAGCTTCACTAAAGCACAACCTCTATCACCAGAATAAGTAACAGATAAAAGATAACACGGACCAGTATTTTGTGGTTGTTGGGCTTCATAAATAGTCTTACCTTCAACTATTAATTCCTCTTCCGACTCTTTAACCTCTTCAATACTTTCCTCATCTTCAATCATTTTTACCCAAATAAGAAATACACAAAACATTTAAAAGCTCTAACTATCTATATTTTCATTAATACATAATAAAATGAAAATAATTCAATAAAAACTAAAATATATAATAATTAATAAATAAGCCATTTCATAAAAATTAAATGAGATAAAATCAAGAACTCTAATAAATCCAACACATCCTCACTAGTACTGTTTTGCGTAGTTTTTTAATACACTCTTTTTCTGATGATACATTTTTAATACTGGTTTTCATCATTAAAGCCAATTTATAACTTAACAAATGAATATGAGAAGGCTTAAAACTAAAACCTACACCGCACACAAGTCATGCAACATATCTCCATCTAGGATAAGTTTATATGAGACTTTTTCGCTATTTTTATTGAGTAAAATGGCTATAGATCCTATTGAATGGATCGTGATAGGTATTATTGTTTTAGCATTAATAATATGGGGGCCAAGTAAAATACCCGAACTTGCTCGTGCATTAGGGCGTGCTAAAAAAGAATATGTAAAGGCATCTACTGAACTGGAAAATGAAATAAATAAAATTGCTGAACTACCCTCACCCAGTACGAGTGATGATAAATTAATAGAGATAGCTAAAAGTCTTGGCATTAGTACTGAGGGCAAAACAAGAGATCAAATTGCAAAAGAAATAATTGAAAAAGCAAAAAAGTAGAATAATTAATAATTCTCATAAAGAGAGCGAACCTTATGGTAAAGGATAAGGAGATGACCTTATTAGAACATTTAGAAGAGTTAAGACAAAGACTTAAAGTAATCCTCATATCACTTGTAGTATCGACTATTTTTTTCTTACTTTTTCCAGCAAATCCATATGAATTGTTAAATTCTGAGACATGGATGAGTGGATTTTATAGACCATTAATTAGTGAAGTCCTTATTTGGATTAAGAATTATATTATGAGTTATACTGGAACAAACAATATAAGAATTATAAGCTTAGGCATTGGTGCTCCTTTAGAAATTTATCTTTTGGCATCAGTACTGTTTGGCTTTATAGTTACATCGCCTGTTATAGGATATGAAATATATAAATACATAGATCCTGCATTATACCCTCATGAACGTCAGGCATTATATCCTTTTGTGACAGCTTTTACAATATTATTTGCAGTAGGAGCAATTTTTGGATTTTTTATCCTTGCTCCATTTGTAATTTGGACTGTGATACCATTCTCTCAATTTGTGGGTTCTGAACCAACTCTTTCAGTTTTTGATTTTTATTCTACCATATTTGTTACGATAGCATTTAGTGGAATAGGATTCACATTTCCTGCAATCTTCGTTTTACTTGTAAAATTAGGTATAATAGACACATCAATTGTCACAAAAAATAGAAAATACTTTTACGCAGCACTTTATATAATTACCGCAATAATTACTCCTGATGGAGGACCTCTAGCAGATTTAGCATTATTTATTCCAATAGCAGCTATGATGGAGATTACAGTTCATATAGCTAAAAAATATGAGAAACCACGTAAAATGGAACTCTTAGCTGAACAAAATTTAAATGCTCGTCAATGTAAATTTTGTGGATATAAATTAAAACAAGATGATATATTCTGTCCTCGTTGTGGTAGGTCACAAATTTGAATTAACTTGTTGGACAGGCAGCCCAACCGCAATCTAAACATTTTATGCAATCATCCTGTACGATAAGCCTTTTACTTCCACATTCAGGGCAAGTCTCAATTTTTCCTCTTTCTCTTGGTTTTGGTTCTAACATGAATGTTGTTTCAAGTGTCCTAGTTTTTATGACAGCTTTCTCAGCATCTACTTTTGCTGAAGATCTTGTATGTAAAAGATCGCTAGTATCTATCCCAAGCGATTGCATAAGTTTTAGTGTGTTGTTTTCTATGAGAGTCACATAAGTTCCTGAACGTTGGGATGGTGTGACCAATACTTGAGTGCTTTTAGAACCATCTCTATAAATTGTTATACTTTTTAGACCAAGTTTATAGCTAAATAGGTAAGCTTTCTCTACATCCTCTATAGTAACCCAATTTGGCATATTAATTGTTTTACTTATTGATGCGCATATCCACATTTTTGCTTCGGCTTCAGCTCTTATATGATCCCACCATGGAATATCATACGCTACGAGGAATACTCTTCTTATATCTTCGGGGATCTCTTCAATACCTTGAACTGATCCTCCATTATCAGCTATTTTCTTTAATACTTTCTCATCATATAATCCCCTTTCTTTTAATTGTCTTTCAAATTCGATGTCTGTATAGAAGAAAGTTCCTACTGTCACTCTCTTTTCATAAACTAATGCAAATTGAGGTTCTAAACCTGATGACACGTCAAATATCATAGATATTGATCCCGTAGGTGCTATAGTGGAAACTTCAGCATTTCTGATACCATATTTTATTATTTCTTTTGCTAACTCATCCCAATCTAATGTCCAATATTCCCTATTATAAAATCCATCTATAGGCATTTCTCCATCAACATAACTTGTTTGATTATATATTGGGAATACTCCTCTCTCTTTAGCTCTTTCAATGGATGCTTTCATAGCATAATAAGTTAAATTTTCAGTTACTCTTCTTATGAATGCGAAACCTTCTTCACTATTATATGGTATTTTGAGTGCAAATAATACATCAGCTAAACCCATATAACCTAAACCAATTTTCCTAGTAAGTTTTGTTGCATCATTTATCTTTTTAGTAGGGTATTTATTTACATCTATAATGTTATCCAAGAACCGAGCCGCCGTTTGTACAGCCTCTCTGAATTTTTCCCAATTAAAAACATTTTTACCATCTACAAATTCTATAAAAGCATACAAATTAAGAGAACCTAAATTACATGATTCATAAGGATATAATGGTTCTTCACCGCATGGATTAGTACATCTCACTTCACCTAATGCTTTCTTTAGAATATTTCTTTTATTTATATTATCTAAGAAAATAACACCTGGATCGCCTGTTCTCCATGCCATTTCTGCAATCATATGGAATAGTTTTCTGGGATCAATTTCTTTCCATACTTTTCCGTCTCTTGGATTTCTAAGGGGGTAAGGTTTACCATTTTCATAATATTTCCAAAAGTCAGGTGTTATCATAACTGAAATATTATAGTTTATGAAAGCATTCTCACTTATTTTAGAACTAATAAATTTCTCAATATCTGGATGCCATATTTCTAGAATACCCATATTAGCTCCTCTTCGCTTTCCTCCTTGTTTAATAACATCAGTAACAGTATCAATAATTCTCATAAAACTTACTGGACCAGATGCAACACCTCTAGTTGAGAAAACTATATCTCCTTCAGGTCTTAATTTAGAAAAGTTTACACCTACACCACCACCAGATTTAAATATTATTGCTGCATCTTTAGCAGTATCCATTATTGATTCTATATCATCATTAATATCCAGTACAAAACAAGCAGAAAGTTGACCTAATCTTGCACCAGCATTAAAGAGTGTTGGTGAATTTGGTAAGAATTTTTTCTCAATCATAAGATTATAATATTTAAGATAATTAGCATAATATTTATCAAAATCGCCTCTAATTAACATGTTCCAGAATTGAGACCATGATACTTTCATTTTACCTTGAGAATTCAACTCATCATATAGTGCTTTCATACGCTCTAAATGATACTCATTCCATGTTATAGCATAACCAGACTCAGTTTTTCCTAAACCAACCTTATGTCTCCATAAAACTGGTTGAAAATCTTCATGCGCATGAATAGGTTGAAGACCATTCTTATCAAATATTGATTCATCATAAAGAATATCAGGTATTACAACCAAAGCAGCTACACGCTGAAACATTTGTTTAGGGCCTTCAATCAATTTTCCATTCTCATCACGTAATAAATACCTAGATGCAAGGAGTCTTATAGCATTAAGACTGAGACTTTTATCGACCTCATCTATGTAATCTCTTTCAAGCAAAAGCATTTTTTCTTTCCTTATATTTTCTCTTTCCTTTCTATAGAGAATGTAGGCTTTAGCAACTTCATAAAGACCATGTTTAACTAAAGCGAGTTCAACTATATCTTGAATTTCCTCAACATGAGGATATATGCCAGATTCACCAAAACGCTCATCAATCATACGTAATACATAGGAAACTACATTATTGAGCGTACGTTCATCATACTTTCCAACACTTACCATTGCCTTCCTTATAGCATTCTCTATTCTAAACGAATCAAAGTCAACGACTCTACCATCCCTCTTGATGACCTTTTTTACCCTTAATTGTTTACTCATACAAACTCCCACTAGAATATAACAATCTTAGGATTTATAAAAACATACCCTATTAATTTAATTCATACTAAACAACTTACTAACATGGAATATCATACATTACCAAATTAACTCACATCATTTTATAAAATGGAATAATAAACTATAAATAATAACATCATTGAAATAAATAATTTTAGCTAACATGTATAATTTTTAATACCTAAATAACGAAAATGCAAAACTTTAAGTGCAATAAATATATTATCAATTCATAATCATTTAAAGAGAGACCTAAATAGTTTCATGAACTTTTCATTTTTAATCAAAAAATTTGAACAATTCAGAAATTCTGATAACAATTTGTGAACTTAAATATACAATATTGAATTTTAAATAGAAAGATTTTTATTCTAATATAAATGACTCAATTATGGCAATAATGTCCACTCAAGTTTATAGATGTATAAATTGTGGTGGAGCTTTAGACGTAACCCCTGAGACAATTGTTGCTGTATGTGAATATTGTGGATACCCAAATTGGATTAATGAATCTGCTAAAACAGGAATCATGATTGTTCCATCAAAAAGTCGTGATGATATTCTTAATGCATTTTTTAACCGTGTAAATCATGATTTTGATTTAAGTCATATTAAAAATGAAATCTCTGTTAAAGACATTCAAGGTTTTTATGTACCTTACTGGATAGTTTACATTAATGTAAACGCGCATTACGAAGGTTATAAAACAGAGATCACTACTGGCCCAAGGGGACAAATACAAACACGAAAGGTTCATGTAAGTGGAAGCATAACATTTTCAAAAACTTACGGAATATTAGCTCGAAGAGCAGTTGAAGATTTAGCAGTAGAAAATTTATCACAACATTATATTGAAAGTAATGTAAAAAATGAGATTGAACTAGGTCAGATTGATTGGTCTAAGGTTAAACTTAAAGTATTAAGTGGAGAATATGATGAAAAAACAGCCATAATTGAAGCAAAAGAACGAGCATTTAATGAAGCAAAAAAGAAAGCACAATCAAATGTTAGTGAACTCACTAGATTTACTTGCATTACGCAAATTGCAAATCAATCAAAACCCAAACTAATTTTATTGCCCTATTGGTTGCTTACTTATAGTTATAAAGATAGCATATTCAGGTTTGTAGCTTCAGGTTGGGATGCAAAACCATTAGAAACAAGCGAACCAGTCCTTATTTATCGGAGACTCCTTTACTTATTTGGAATTTTTAGCGGTGTAATAATTTCAAGCATCACATCTTCACTCATATTGCGTAATCCTCCTATAGGAATACTTGGCTTAATAGCAGGCAGCATATTAGCATTCAAATCCGCTAACATGTTTATGTCCGATGTTAGATTGGAGCGTGGATAATATGGTTCAATGCCCATACTGTAAAGCTGAGTTTAATATACCAGAACAGATTCAATATGTAACATGCCCGTATTGTGGCACAATCTTTCAAATTTCAACAGGAAATATAAAAAGTGAGGATCACTTCTTCTACCCGATAAACATTGACTCTACATTAGCATTTAAAAATCTTCTATCATTTTTATCACGACAATACGGTGCACCTAAGGATATCAATGAAGCATCACTCATAAAAAGAAATTTACATTATCTACCTCTTCATTTATATGAAGGTAAAGGTTATGCTAAATGCCCTAATGGCGGTGAAGTTTATTACGAGACCCACGATGCATTTCTAGCATTAATAAATCCACCAATACCTATCACTCACGAATATAAATTCCCTGTAAGAGGAAAAGCATACTTCAAACCAAGCACACTTGAATATGGAAAATATTATAATCCTGAAATACAAGAAGATGGTTTTAATTCATTTGTTAAAAGCACGGTTTATAGTAGAGTATCAAGAGAAATTATATTATCGTGCACAAATCCACAAATTAATGTTGATGTAAGATATGAAGGTCTTATACATTATCCATTTTGGGAATTAATATATAATTACAATAATAATTCATATAAAGGTATTGTTGATGCCGTTGATGGAATTGTTGTATATGCTGAATACCCCCAAGAATTAGGACATAGAAGGATTTTTGCTACCATAGGCATCATATCAATAATCACAGGATTAGTTATAGGGAGTGTTAGTGGATTCTTTATGAACACTTTATTATTAGGAATATTAGGTGGATTTATAGGAGGTATAGCAAGCGGTCTTCAATTATTATTAAGATCTACAAAACAAAAGGTTAAAACCACACAATTAAAAGAACGCATGGGCACTCAAAGAGAAGAACTTAAAGATATTATAGATAATTTACGTAAAATAACATTCACGTTAAATATAGGTGTTTAGAATGTATGCACTACCTCCAATAATCTTTTATCCCGAACTAAATTCCACTCAAGATAAAGCTTGGGAATTTCACGAAAAAGGATTTGAAAAAATAGTAATAATCGCAAGAAAACAAACAACAGGACACGGAAGACATGGACGCACATGGTTTTCCCCTAAAGGAGGACTCTGGTTTTCATATCTAAGAACAATAAATGTTAAACCCGAAATGCTAGATCTAATTTCATTAGCATGTGGTATTTCAGTCGCTCTTACATTAAAGAGTTTAGATTTAAATGCGCTTATAAAATGGCCAAACGATGTTATGGTAAATGATAAAAAAATTGCTGGAATATTAATTGATGTAAAATTTATTGCAGAAAAAATAGTAGCAATAGTAATAGGTGTTGGTTTAAACCTTAACCTCAGCATTAATGAATTCCCTGACGATCTAAAAAAACAAATCACCACCGTCTTTAACGAACTTAAATATTACGTAGATGAAATTAAAGTTTTAACTTCAATCCTGAAAAACATTGATACCTTTCTTGATAATATTGACTCTGTAAAGCCATTAATTCATGAGAACGCACGGAGATTGAACTATCTTAAAAATAAGTTAGTAAAAATTTTATTATCAAATGGAAAAACGATTGAGGATATTGCTGAGGATATTGACGAAAACGGTAGATTAAAAACTGTAAGTGGTTTAACGTTTAGTATGCATGATGTATTGTATTTATATTAGTAGCCATAAATCACAAATAATTAATGATAAAATCTAATATATGAAGAATCTTACTTTTTTAGATGTGACCACAACATTTCTTCTAAACCTTTTTGTTTTAAAGCTAGAAAAGCATCATGGTTTTGTACATACGTATGAAATATTACTATTTCATCATCTATTATTATTGCCCTCATTATAGTGTCTGTTTCAGATGTTATGAATCCTATTTTTGATAGTTCATCTACTATTTGTTTATCAGATTGCGGGCCAATGAGTAATCGGAGAATAAGTTGCTTACCAACTATAATGTTCTTTATGTATTGAGCAATATAACTTGGTGGTGTATTTATCAATAGTATACTTTTTGAGATTTTATGTATTAATTCTTCAACCAGTTCAGTTTCTTCCTCATCTATAATTAATATAGGAAAGCTAATCTCTATAGGTGGTATCTCTAATTCTTTAGTACGAATCATTATTTCTCTTATTTCATTTATTTTTAATCCTTGAATATTGATCTGTTCTTTTAACCATTTTATCGCATTTTCAATTTTATCTTTATAAACCTTTTGATCAAGCATCATTAAAAAGTGAGTCGCCATACCAGTTAATGTCACATTGTTATTCCAACTACCATTATCCAATTGCGCTTGTAATACTTTATTAATAGTATCTTTTAAAATTTTTCTAAATTTTAGTGCTAAATCATGCGTGTAAGATAATGTGTACATAATCTCTATAATATATGGTATTGATTCAGCACTTGGTATCATATTAGTTACAATATAACCTAGGGCTTTAATTGTTACTTTATGTCCACTACCCAGCATATTTATGAGCAATCTAGTTAAACCTAAATGATCACCTATTATAACTCTTCCATCAGGCATTTGAAAACCAGCGACATCATCAGCAATATATCTAAGTTTTTCCGCGAACTCTTTATCATATTTTAGAGAAAGAAGAAAAATTGCACTCACAGCATCTGGATTCACTCTTACCAGATCCATACTAAAATTTATCCACATATTCATATTATTTTCAAGAAGTAACCTAAACTCTCTTAATAATTCTTGTACATTATAACCATACAGATCTAAAGCGTAAAGTGTAAGACATATTTCACTAAAGGTGTCAAGATTATATGGCCCTGTGGACAAGAGTTGAAATGCATAACTCTTTAGTAAAGATATTTTTTCGTGTTCATTCATAGCATCTCTACTAAACTTTAATGCAAAAATATAAAACCATAGTTATTTATAACATACAGTTTGAATGAAACAAGATATTTAATAAAACTATAACATTTTTAAAGTAATTTCTAATTAGTTTTTCTCATTTTTATTATGGAAAATCCAGGAGTATCATCAATATGGGGATGAAATCTTTGTATAGTTTTACCAAAACCATATTCTTTTAATGAACCACCAGATGCTATAAACGGTTCTTGATCATCAAGTTCAAATGGTAACTCATTTATAGCTTTGTATGCTATTTCTTCAACCTCATGAGGTGTAATGGTACATACACTAAATACAAGAATACCTTTAGGTTTTAAAATTTTGGATGCTGATTTTAGGAATTGGAATTGATACTGTTGATAATCCATAATTTTTTTAAATGTGATGTCTGATGCAAGTTTAGGTCTTACCCCTAAAGCTGAGCATGGAGGATCAATAATAACCTTATCAGCTTGAAGCTCAGGCATTTTTAAATCAAGATATCTTGTATCCATAACCATTACTTTTACATTTTTTATATTTAGCCTATTCAACGTTTCCTTTAATTTATTAACTTTATTTTCTGATCTATCAAAACCATAAATTTGACCCTGCATTCTCATGAGTAATGCTATATGGCTTATTTTACCACCCGGTGCTGCACACATATCAACAATAGTTTCACCAGGTTGTGGATCAAGTACTTTAACAGCAACCATTGAAGGTAATGATTGCGGATATATAAATCCTAATTCATAACTTCTTAATTCTCTAATTGAAGGAATTTTATAGAATGTATGTGTTACGTTTACAACAATTCCTTTACGAATTTTTGTTTTATTAAACTCAGCAGCATCAATTTTTGCTATACCAATTCCTACAATTGCTCCAAATGGATCTAAAATTGCTACATTAGTATTCTTTTTAACATTGACCATTCTTAACACGCCTGGCGCATATAAATGCGCGCCTTCAAGAACACTTTCAGCAGCATACTTATCAGCTATAACAACTCCATCAAACTCAGGCATTTTTTCATAATTTAAATATTCTACATCAATGTACACAGCCTCATTTATATGTGGATATCTTTTCACATAAAGTCCTTCACTCCTTAAATCTTCCATTACCTTATCTATCTCCATAGAATTAATTCTAATAAAATAACGTCTTGATGGTTTGGTTATTGAGATAAGCGCATTAATCCATTCATTCTTATAAACATTCTTAAATACTTCTATCACATCCTTTGAGAACCGTTCTTCTAAGTCATTTAAGGATAACTCATTAACTTTTTTAATATTTCTAAGCGTCATGATTTACCGCTTTTATTCGTCTTTTAATAGGTTTTAATTCAGTACCACACACATCACAATAGATCTTTTCATAAGTATAATAAATTTTGCACGCGGGGCATCGTTTTGCCCACTTCCATATTTCTTTAATACCCCGTATTCCTATACCAGCAAATTTTATGCCTAAATATGCTAAAATATTTTGTACAGCATAATCATTAGTAAATACAATACTTGATTCATGATTTAATTCAAGTGCTAACGCTATTAACTCTAAATCTGCTTTAGATATACCTTTACCACCAAGTTTTTTATGAATATCCTTAACTTTCTGAATACTTTCACTCGTAGGTTCCACAATTTGTACAAGACCGCTAGATTCAAGTACCTCAAATGTTTCTGCCATCCATTTACTTTTTATCTCTGATGCAATAGTTGGTGTAGTATAAATCTTTGTATCTTTTTTTATAATTCTATTAGCCAATCCCATTAAAAATGCTGATGCATCAAACACAAGATTCATGACTAATCACCATCAGATTTCAGTAATAGCACGTTTTCTAACTTTATCATAAAATCTACTGAACCTTATAAATTGCACTTTATCTCTAGACTTAAAAACTTCAATACTTACATTAGGCTGGACTTCACTTACCATCTTACCATCTATAATCAATAACGTTTCCTTAGAAGACATTATACTAAGTTTTACATCAAATGGTAATACAAGCGTTCTAAATCCCCATAATAAAGGATTCAGAACATCTAATACAATAGCATTTAATCCTGGATCAACAATAGGACCACCCCTAGAAGCTAAATATGCTGTAGATCCTAAACTTGTAGAAATTAAAACACCATCACACCGACCTTTATATATTAAGTCATCATCCTTTCGTACAATAATCTCAGCAACTTTACCCGGCTGATTCGGTGTTATAAGAATATCATTTAACGCATCATAATGACCACCAGGCCATGAGGCTGTAAGAAGCTCTCTTTCCTCAATATTATAACTTTTTGACTCAAGTTTAACAAGAATTTCCCAAAACTCTTCAGGAGAAGTTTCACATAAAAACCCTACATGACCATATTTTATACCTAATAACGGAACTTTAATCCCAGATTCAAGCAATTCATGAGCACGCTCTAATAACGTTCCATCACCACCAACAGAAATAAAGATATCAATATCTTTCATATTTGATATTGAAGTGTGCTTTAAATTAAGATGACTCAAATACGAATACAATCTTTCATCTATTATGACATCATGACCCTGCGCTCCTATCTCAAAACAAATCTCCCTAGCAACATTAATAGCTTTAATATCATCTAATCTACCAGAGACGCCAAATCTCATTCTTCTCCCACATTTAAAGAAATATTATATAAAATAAACTAATCTATCTTCTCTTAGAACCTATAATAAGTTTTAAATAGTTATCAAAATCGTTAGATTAATTATTTTTACATAACATCATTAAGTGTTTCGAGTTTTGTATCTATCAGAGATGAAAATCATAATAGTACATAAATCTATTAAATAATGATTTTAACTCTAATATTTTGATAATCTTTTCTTAGTTAATATTATGAAATAATATTTTAAAAAATTAAACTATTTATGAGATAACAATAAATATTGTTTTCAAAATATAAATTGTGATAGAAATTGGATATTGATAGTAAAGATAGGATAATAATTGAAACACTAATGAAGAATGCTCGTACCCCGCTTGCCGAAATTGCTAGCATGTTAAAGATAAGTGATGTAGCAGTTAGTAAGCGTATAAAAAAACTTGAAGAAAATGGCATAATTAAAGGCTATACTGCAATAGTAGATCCTACAAAACTTGGTTATCTAAGTATAGCTGTGATAGGTATTGATGTAGAACCAGAAAAATTATTAGAAGCTGTAACTATACTTCGACAGAAAGATTATGTACGTTATTTAGCACTGTCAACTGGAGATCACATGCTAATTTTACAAGTCTGGTCTAAAAATAATCAAGATTTAACTAATATTTTAAAAGAAATATCAAACATTAGTGGGGTAAAAAATGTAAGACCAGCAATTATTTTAGAAACAATTAAAGGAATAATAGATTAAACTTCTCAGTACCTCTTATTCTTTTTATTTTAATGATCAAATATAAACAAAAAGTTATATATTTTAACATCTTTCATATATTAGAGGCGCTCAAAAAATGCGATTAGGCAGTCATGAACTGGGCTCTGCTTACCAGAGAATAAAAGTAGGAGATATAATGAGCACTAAACCAATTACTGTTGATCCTACCACACCCATAAGACAAATCGCAGAAATAATGGCTAAGAAAAATATAGGATCAATAATAGTGACAGAAAATGAAAAACCAATAGGAGTTGTTACTGAGCGTGACATAGTGACTAGAGTAATAGCTAAAGGTCTCGACCCAGAAAAAACCACAGTACGCGAGATTATGAGCCAACCTTTGATCACAGTAACCCCTGATACGGACCTTAGTGAAGCAATGAGAATGATGTCAAGATTAAAAATTAGAAGACTCGTTGTGGTAAATAATGGAAAGTTAGTGGGAATGGTTACAGAAACTGATATACTTTCAGTGGCACCAGAATTAATAGATCTACTCTATGAAACTTCACGCGTCGTAGCACCAGTATATGCTGTTGAAACTTTCTCAGGATATTGTGATATGTGTAATAGATGGACTGAAAATTTAATCGAAGTCGATGGTATGTTCCTTTGTGAAGAATGTAGAAAAGAATATTTAAAACAAGAAGAAGAGTAAAATTTTAAGTGATTGTACATGGTAATGGTAAAAGAACTATACGACGATATGCTTAGACCAATTAGCGCAGACGAATTAGCAACCAAGGCACGGGCTACAATGAGAAGCAGAAAAGTTAGACTCCTCCCAGTCATTGATGAGAATGGTAAATTAGTTGGTGTAGTTCATAGAAGTACTATTTTAGGATTAGCAACCACAAAATCAACATTTTTAGTTCGTGACATAATGTCATTACCAAAAGTAATTGCTTATCCTGAAGATGAAGCTGAGGAAGTTACAAAAAGAATGCTAGAAGTAGATGAATGGTATGCTCCAGTGGTAAAATCTAGAACAGACTTAACTTATATCGGAATTTTTGGGCTTGAGCACATGATAGAAGAATATTTAAGAAGAGGTGGACCAAAACTTGAAATTAAATTAGAGGAAATAATGAGAACTGATTTAGTAACCGTAAGACCAACAGATCCCATTTCAGTTGTATGGCGAAAAATGATTGAGAAATCATATGCGGGTATTCCAGTCGTTGACGATAAAATGCGTTTTATAGGACTTGTTACACAACTGGATTTACTCCTTTCTCGCGCCCCCGCATTAAATCTCTTTTTAGAGCGTGTTCCTGCTGGTAGTGCACCAGAAGTGTCTAGAATAATGAACCGAAATGTTATTATTGCAAAGCCATATACAACACTAGGAGAGGCTGCATATACAATGTTAAGACTTGAAATTGGACGTTTACCAGTAGTTGATGATGCAGGTATACTCGTAGGTATGGTTGATAGAGAAGATATAGTGCGTGCTCTTATGAGGTGAGAAAAATGTCTAATGTACCTGTTAAAAGACGTGAAAATCCTCGATTTCTTATGAGAGGAGCCCCAACCTCATTTCCAACACGATCACCTTCAGATCAAAATGAAATTTTACTTATTGCATTACAGAATTTCCCAAGCATAACATTAGCCACCCCAATAAAAATTGTAATAGATAATATTGCGAGTACTGATATACGTAGGTTACCCGTAATTAATCCTGGTGATGGCTCCTTACGTGGATCAATACCAATGATGAACATTATTGATTTTCTAGGTGGCAAACGTTCTAATATTATCAAATCAAAACATAACGGAAACTTATTTAAAGCCCTTATGGAACCTGCTGAGATACTTACTGAACATAAAACAATTACTACTACAATAGATTCAAGAATTGATGATGCTATAGAACTTATGGCAAAAACTGGTATCGGAACATTAATAATAGTTGATAAAAAGAATCGTGCACGAGGCATACTTACTGAAAAAATTGTTCTGAAAATGTTTGCTGGGAAGCTTACCTCAGTGCTCGTGGGTGATGTGATGACTAAGAATCCTATAACTGCAACATTAAATGCTACAGTAGGAGAAGCTCTCCTAATAATGCTCAATAAAGGATTTAGAAGATTACCTGTAACCGATGGAGAAAAACTTGTTGGAATATTTACAGGAATGGGACTCTTAAGATATCTTAAGGGTAGTGGAATATACACATTAGTCAAATCGGGAAATATTGATGATTTACTCTCAATAAAGATTGATACATTAATGGTTAAACCCCCAATAACTATCACACCTGATAAACCTATTACAGAAGCCGCTAAGATAATGATAGAAAAAGGTGTTGGAAGTTTACCTGTAGTAGAAGATGGGACATTAAAAGGAATACTAACAGAGAGAGACTTTTTAAAGATGTTAGCACCAAAGTAACATAGGTGACTATAATGTTTAATAAAATTCCAGCAATCCGTTACGCAACAACTGAAGTATACGTAGTAACATGGAATGACACTTTAGCATATGCACGCAACCTAATGATGCGTCATAACATCTCAAGACTTGTAGTTGTTGAAGATAAAAAACCTGTAGGAATACTTAGCCAACGAGATTTACTTAATACAATTGGAAAATTAGATAGCGATTTTGAGGGTCGAAACTTAGATGAAATACTGGTAAAAGAAGTTGCATCGAAGGATCCTAAACTTCTGAATAGTGATGCGAGCATAAAGGATGCGTGTAAAATAATGAGCGGACAAAATATTGGAAGCGTGATTTTAGTTGATAACAACAAAAATTTAGTAGGAATCTTCACTAAAACAGATGCTACAAAAGCTTTTGTAGAACATGGATCTGGAAGATGGAAAGTATCAGATATAATGGAGAAGGTTATAGCAACAGTAAACCGCTTCCAAAATTTAAAAAGAGCCATTGACACATTCGTAAAAGATAGAGCAGACATAGTAATTGTTACTGATAATAAAGTTCCAGTAGGTGTAATATCTTTAAAGAATATATTAACATACAGAGTAGATTTATTATTTAGAACAAAATCAATGAAATATACAAGAGCTAAAGGCGGTATTGAAGAGATAAGTTTTACAGAAACAGGCGGAAAAATTAAACAACAACCCTTAATAGAGGATCTCATGACACCATTAGAGAATGCTATAGGCGAAAATGATGATGCAGTAAAAGCAGCATCCCTTATGATCAGATTAGGTGTAAGTGGTATGCCAGTAGTAAATAATTTTGGTGAACTAATAGGGATCGTCACAAAAACTAATATTGTAAATCTCATCTCTAGAGCATAAGGTGAAGAACTTCACTGAAAAGAAATTTTTAGCAGATGGAATGTTGGGTAAATTAACTAGATTCATGCGTATTTTAGGTTTTGACACACTTTATCTTAAAGACGCAAACGACGATGAACTATTACTTACAGCACAAAAAGATAACCGAATATTAATTACTAGAGATCAAGAATTATATAAACGCGCCATAAAGATGGGTATTATTTCAATACTTATCACTGAAGTAGACATCGAAAAACAACTTTCTCAAATGATGGTAAAACTCAACATTAATTTAGACTTAGATATCTTAGAAACTCGTTGTCCCATATGCAATACAAAATTAGAACAAATTTCTAAAAATAAAATAAAAGAATTAATCCCAGAAAAAGTATTTAAAGCGCATGAAGATTTTTGGATTTGCCCCAAATGTAATAAAATATATTGGATGGGATCCCACTGGAAATCTATTAATAGAACACTTTCCAATGCAAAACAAAAAGCAATAAATCTCTTTAATTCTAGCAGAAATTAACATCAAAAATGCAACATAAATTCTAAGCCATATTAATGAGTATTTATAAATCTTAAACCTATTATGGGTTCATCAGAAGCTAAGGAGAGGTCAGATTTTAGTCGAAAATAGTTGACCAAAACACCTTTTCAGCATTCTTATATAATGACCTTTAAAAGTAGTTCTTTCCTACTTAAGAATTATCTTAATCGGTCTCAGAACCCTTTTCAGAGGATCTAGCATTAATCCAAATATTTCGAGAGTTACAGTACCAAGTATGTTTTCATCTTCGGATTCGCCTAGAATTACTGGGTTATGATACTGTCCATATGGAGGAAGTTCTATTATGGCTTCAGAAAGTTGACGAGAAATTGTTGAACCATCCGCAAGAACGAGTTCAACCGTTCTCTTTGGAGTAAGCCCTAATCGTTCCCATACGCCACGTTGTAAAACAGTATAGGTTGTACCTGAATCAATAAGAAATTTAACTCTTTCTTCTTTTCCTTCCCATTTTACTATACCCTCTACATAAATTATACCCATAATTTTTTGTATCAAAAATAGTAAATAAATTTTTCTAAAAAGAGCTTAGGATTGCTAAATTATACAATCGTTAATCAACTATCCATCATCATAGGATGAATGGACGTGATAACTTATGATAATATTTCATAAAATTTTCTGTAATGGGTTCTCTATATCTTTTTAATTCATGGAAATGTCTTATTTTGAGAGTATTCATTTTTGATGAATTTCTTAAACATAAAGTAAAATATTTTTGTAGATAAGTCATAGTTGGTGTTCAAAGTTGCTTGAGGTAATAATTGGTCCTATGTTTTCAGGGAAATCTTTTGAATTAATAAGAAGGTTAGAAATCGAGAAATTGCTTGGGAAAAAAGTAGCTCTTTTTAGACCGGAGTTAAATAAGCATGTACCTGATAAAGATACTATCGTTGATGTATTTATAGTAAGTCCATCAATATCCGGGGTAAGAAAAATAAAGAAGAAAAGTGAAGAGTTAGATGTAATAGGAATACAAAGGGTACACTTATTTCCCAAATTTCTTGTAGAGATATGTGATGAATTAGCTAATAATGATAAGCATGTTATAGTTTCTGGTTTAAATTTAGACTTTAGAGGTGAGCCATTTGAGACTACTATAGAATTAATTGCTAAAGCTGATAGGGTACACCATCTTACATCAATATGTGCAGTATGTGGAAATGAGGCAACTAGAACCCAGAGGCTTATAGATGGATTACCAGCACCATACGATAGTCCACAAATAATGATCGGAGAAAGAGAACTTTATGAACCACGATGCAGGAAATGTCATATAGTACCTAGAAAGTAACTCATTTATGAAATATTAAGTTAAATCCTCCTTTTGGAAGACGCTCTATTAACTCGTTCACGAGATTTTTTCTGTTAGGAGCTTTTTTTATCTCATTCTCTTTATTTTTATAAAAGAAGGTAACTATTTGTTTTGCTGCGTCATTTCTTGATATTTCTCCAGGGGTTATTTCAACAAAAGTATCGGTTAGTATTTTTATTGGATCTATAGGACTAATATAAAATTTTGCCCATCCTTCATCAAAAAAGAGTGCAACCGCAAGCTTAAGTTGTACATTTTTAATATAATTCCTTTGACCATAGATCATAAATGAACCAGGTTTTAAATAAGTTCCTGAGGGAGCTTTCTTTGATACTTGCTCTGGATAAACCCAGTATGCATCAGCTGCAGCTAATCCTAAATTCCAAGCTCGTGAAAAACTTACTGTAAACTGGCAAGCTTCTTCTATAGTCTTTTGAGGTAAACTTTTTCTTGCATTTTTAATAATCACGAATGGTGATCCATGAATATCAGCATGAACGACAATATCATCATTTTCCATCCTTCTTTTAATTAAGCTTTCATTTTGAGAAGCATCCTTACCCCCTATCACTAAAAAACCATCAGAAGATCTAAAAAAGTGAAAATTTTCATACCAAAACGATGGAGGCTTCTTGATTACTGGTATCAAAGAAGAAACAGATAATTGTGAATCTATTTCTCTTATTTTTAATTTGAGCTCCTTGATGCTTTCTAAAGTACGTTTAAACTTCCTCTCAGATTCTTTAGCTAAATTAAAAATGTTCTCAATATTCTTACCAATGCTCCAATCAAGCTTAATAGGGATTTGTAATTCATTCATCCCAATTAAAATAGATCTTGATTTTTGATCATATCCTAGGATCTTAAAGCCAGGTAATAATAGTTCAAGATCAGCCTTCCAATTATCTTTAAACCCGGAACTTTTCAAATTATTAATATACAGTTCAATATCAGTAATATGTGATTGTATTAGTGAAGCTAGAAATCTTAATTCTTTTGCTTCTTTAGAATAAACATTAGCTTGTTTCTCCTGCTCTAAAATAGTAGCTAAGAGTCTATTTTTCTCCCTCTCAATATTAGCTCTTCTTTCTAGTTCACTCTCAATAGAAAGTACAACATGCGCATATTCATCAACAGCATTATTAAATGTTGAATAATGAACAATTTTATAATTCTTATAAATTTCAAACATACAAGGAATTACACTAATAGGTTCTTTATCGCTCCATACTATCGCAGGATATTTAGCATTCTTACTGCATTCATAAAGCTCTTTAAATACATTCAAAAAATTCACTATGTGTGAATACTCAAGCTTACTTACCGGATAATCTTTTGCCATATTACTTCTTAGAACTATTTCATCCGCTACTTCAGCAGGTATTCCCAAGAACTTTACAAGGGACTGAACTATATTACCTTTTGATGCAATAAGAGCATTTAAAACTTGGTTAATATCTGCTTTAAGAGGATCAAACCATTTTTTAGGGGGCATCTTATAACTTGCTCCAGGTTTCAATGAACGATCTTTAGTTTCTTTAATTTTATAAACAACTGAAATCACATTATCTGGTTGAACTAATATTATATTTCCATTATCCATTAGCTCTAAATACATTTTATAATCATTATCAAAAGTTATCTCTAATAATCTATCAAATGAAGGTTGGGTAATAGTTTTAACACTTAGGTTAATTAGTTTACTACGCATTATTCTACACCAATTAGAGATTTCTTTTGGAGGTTCAAAAACATATGACGTAATACGTACCCATTTTCCAATGTCTATTCTTAAATCTAATTTTTCACCACTACGATTACGAAATTTGAACACTACAGTATCATTTAAATGATATACATTATCAACATATGTATCGGATAATAATGACTGTAATTCTGTAGAAAGAGCCAACAAATCAAGAGCATTTAATGAAAACTTCATTCCCCTCAACTCTCAACCTAAAGAATCTTATATTTAATTAAAAATATTATTTTTCCGCTTACTCATATAAATGATCTCATGATGAATATTTTTAAGAGAATTACAAACATTGTAGTATACCATGTTAAGAAACCATCATAATATTAGTTTTCATAATAGGATGACACCAGTTAAAGATGCATTTCTTGTACTTTAGGACTTGAAAAAAGTCATAGCAAACGACTTAAAGGATATCTCTCCTAAATAGAGTGTTATATTGCTTGTTTTATCTTTCATATTTCGGATCATGGTTCACTATAGGAAAAATTATTAGTATGTACAATAATTAAGTATTGATTATTATGTCTCAGCGAGAAAAAATTAAACAAACAAAACCCGAGGATAAGATAGAATCAGAAAAACCTAAGCGTAGGATTATTGAAGAATCAATAAGGCGTCAAATATATTTAATGAGATTATTATTAGCAATTATAGCAGGAATAATTTCAGGAGCGCTCCCGTTAGTTCTTTCACAAAGTGTTGGTTTTGCAATTGGTATTTTCTTTTATGCTTTATCACAATACATAGCAATCAAACGATATAGAAAAACCCCAGAAGAAACTACGCAAATATTAACAATCGGAATCTTCTCCTATACATTACTTTGGATAATAATTTGGTCACTCACAGTAACATTAATAAACCCATGGATTCTTAGTATGAAATAAAAATATTGCTATTTTGATAATTTCTGTTCTTTTAATTTTATTATTTCATTAAGAATTATTATCATGGTGATTATATAACCCCTATCAAAATCATCCGTAAATGGCTTATTAAGACGTTTCAAAAATATATCAATGAGTAATTTAATTTCCTCTATTTTCATCGTTTTTAAAGCTCGTTCTATGAGGGATGGCTTAGAATGATTATTACGTCTAAAACTTTCAATTGTTCCTTTAAGAGCAGTATAAACACCTTTATACCACATATTTTTTTGATCAATACTAATATTATTGAATCGAGCCAATGCTTCATTCACATTATCATAATAAAGATATCTCACAATACTCTCTATCAATTCAGAATAGGGTTCTATCATATATTCCTCTAACGTATTAATGCCTTTAATACCCTTATACATCCTCTATTCCCTCCTCACTAATCATAAACTTTACACTACCTTCCTTAGTTAAAGGTGTATGAATAATTTCAGCCATCCTTATATTATTTCCTCCTTTTACATCTAATTTTCTTAATAGTACTCGTATATCTACATTTTCACTAAGTACTGAACCCCCTGGTACTGTAATACCCTTTTTTTCAGGAACTGCAGAAATTGGATTAAATACAACAACAGCAACTCCTAATTCATATGCAATCTTTTTAAGCACTCTTAATTGTATTCCTAGATGTTTAAGCAGTAATATCTTATCTGCCATATTTTCTCCAACACTTATTCTAATATTATTTAATAACGTATCTATAATAACAAGCTTAGCATTTTTCTCCTTAACCACAGATGGTAATAAATGAAAAATAATATTTTGCTGCTCTAAATCTCGTGCCCTAGCAACATATACATTCATAAGAACTTGAGTAGCATCTAAACCAAGTGCCTTTGCAATCTTTACCAATCGCTCAGGCCTAAATGTACCCTCCGCATCAATATAGACAGCTGAAGAACTTAATCCTCCCCTTCTTTCAGGCAGTTGCACATTCACAGAAAGTTGATGAGCAATTTGTGTTTTACCAACACCAAATTCACCATAAAATTCAGTTATTAAATGAGTTGGAACCCCACCACCTAATAATTTATCAAGATTTTTAGAACCAGTAGAAATAAACCTAATATAACCTCTTGAGACCACATCATTAACAGTTTCTATTCTAATTTCTGGAGTATCCAATATACTCATGCTTACCCAAAAATAAATGAACACTAACAAATATAAATCATAACATTCTTAAAAATTATGGTGTGCAGTTTGCATGGTGTAATACTTGCTGCTGGATTAGGCACGAGACTTAGACCATTAACGTATATAGTACCAAAAGCACTTTTACCACTCGGTGATAAAACAGTCATTGAACACATCATTAATTGGTTTAAGAAATATGATATAAATCATATTATAATAGCAACATCCTATCTCAGCAGAGTAATAGAAAATTACTTAGGTAATGGTGAATGGTTAGGTGTCAAAATTGAGTATGCTCATGGAGCACCACTTGGTACTGGCGGCCAACTCTATACATTAAAAAACCTTGTTAATGAAACATTTATAGTAACTTATGGAGACTCTATAACAAATTTAGACCTCAAATCTATGATAAAATTTCATAAAGAACATAATGCAGTAGTAACAATAGCTGTAGCACCAATCAATATTAAAATAAAGTATGGAGTGATTAAATTTGACGCACAAGGTAAGTTTCAAGAATGGGAGGAAAAGCCTAGTAGAAAAGAATTAGTAAACATAGGCGTATACGTAATGGAACCTAAAATATTCAATTATCTAGACGGAAAAATAAAACCAATGAACGAACTAATCTTACAGATGGCTAAAAATAATGAACCAATATACGTATTTTCCTCAGATGCCTCATTCGATGATATAGGAGATTATCAAGAATTTATAGAGATAAACAATAAATATACGGAGAAATTAGGTAAAATATGAAGGAGAAATGTATCTCTCACAATTATTAATATTACTCGGAATTGGGATCATAATATTAGGATTCATAATATTAGCATTAGCATTATTAATTATGAGTATTAGCAAAGAAACATATAAAGAACAAAAAGAAGATTCAGAAACTAAAGTTCGCGGTGGTGGTGTAGTATTAATTGGTCCTATACCAATAGTCTTTGGTACCGATAAACAATCATTAATTATAGTACTAAGCTTAACAATTATTATAATAATACTAGCTATAATATTATTATGGGGATTACGATGAACAGTTCATACATTAAAATCATAACATTAGGCATGATTTTAATATTTCTAGGCTTTATAATTACAGTAATAGGAAGCATTCTAAGCATGCCTACTGAAGGAACAACAAGCGGATCATTTGCAGTATTAATAGGTCCCATACCAATCATAGGATATTTCGGACCTCAGGGGAGTATCCTAACAACTATTAATATTGTATTAATAATTGTTATAATTGCTATAATGATTATTTATGAGATTATAATATATAGACGTATAAAAGCAAATAAACCCTAACATTTCCTGTGACACTTAAAAAGTTATAATAATGATTTCAACCACTTGTAATAATTTAATTTCTCCCTTCTTCGAATTCCCTAATCTTCTTAATATTATTAATTTCACTAGGATCAGGTTTTGTCACTGAAAACCAAACGTCAATTATCTCTTTAGCAACTTCTTCAGAAAGTAGCCTGGCACTTAATGCTAATATATTTGCATCATTCCATAATCTTGCCCCCTCAGCTGTTTTAGAATCAATACATAAGGCAGCTCTAACACCTTTAACCTTATTAGCAGCTATCGATATTCCTGTACCTGTATAACATATTGCTATGCCATAATTTACTTGACCCGATGAAACTAGTTTACCAACCTCATAACCTACATCAGGCCAAGGTTCAGGCTTACCTGTTTTAGCACTACCCACTGGGATTATCTCAAACCCTTTAGATTTTAAATAATTAATTATGAAAGTGACTATGTGATAATTATCATCAGAACCTACAGCAATCTTTAATTTAGGTTCTACACTCATTATTAACACCTCACCACGAGTTTTAACATGCGCTACTTTTCTTCAGCATCCGTTATTCCTTCTTCTGATATAGCAAATACAGTTTCAACCTCTGGATGCATTGGGGAATCAAGTATTCGTGCAATTCTTTTATTCTCTTTACTTTTTCTTATTACAATCCTATACGTACAACCATGAGCTACTATATTACCGCCAGCTGGTTTATTAGGATTACCGAAAAATACATCAGGAGATGAAACTATCTGATTAGTGACAACGACCGCAACATCATAGATTTCAGCTATAGTTAATAAATCATGAACGTGCTTATTTAATTTCTGTTGACGTACCACTAAATTCTCTCTTCCAGGATACTCACTTCTAAAATGACTAACTAAACTATCAATAACAACAAGTTTAATATTCTCTTCAGGTATCCTTTCTCTTAGTTCTCTTATGAGGAGGACTTGGTGGTCGCTGTTGTATGCTCGGGCGTAGATGATGTTGTTGAGTGTGTTTTTTGGGTCTAGTCCTTTGGCTTGTGCCATTTGGATGATTCTCTCGGGTCTGAACGTGCCCTCAGTATCAATATACGCAGCCTTACCATTGAGACCACCCTTCTCCTTAGGAAGCTGCACATTCACAGAAAGCTGATGACACAACTGCGTCTTCCCAGAACCAAACTCACCAATAAGCTCAGTCACAGCCTTCGTCTCAATACCACCACCAAGCAAATTATCAAGCGCCCTACTTCCTGTAGATATATAACCTACTGCTTGTCTTTTTTGATAGAATTCATCAGCAGTTATAAAGCTAATACCGAGAGCTTGGCGAGCAGCTTTAGTAATTTCCATGGCCTTATCGAGACTTAGACCAGTTAAATCAGCGATTTCTTTTGCTGAAGCTGCGGCAATAGATTCTATTGTTAAATATCCAGCTTCTTTTAATTTTGCTTCAGTTGCTGGACCAATACCTTCAATATCCCTTAACATCATAGCTGGTTTTTTTACTTCTTCAACTTTCTCATCACCTTTTACCACAGACTCTCCCCTTTTATAAGTAAATAAAATCCTAGTTATATTCTCTACTTTTAATAATAAATAATAAACTTTCATTGATATTACATGGAATGTCCAATAAAAAACTATTTTTTATGACCAATAATTAACTCTTAATTGTTAATAAACTAAATACATTAGGTGGAAGCATTAGGTTTAAATAATCTTTAGTGTATTCATGAAAATGAGGTCCGGAGATTCCCATGAAAAGTAACCGTGTAGAAAATAGTGGAAACTTCACGCATAGTAGCCTACAAACACTAACACCACTCGGATTAATTTACAAGGTCATAAATAAACATGTAAACATACGTTTAAAAGATAATACATTACTTTACGGTAATCTCGTAGGTTGTGACATGAATATGAACATAATTCTTACAGACGCTGAAGAACAAAATGACAACGGAGAAACCATAGTAAAATATGGAAAAGTTTTCATCAGAGGAAACAATATACTCTATGTTCAAGTAAGAGACATACTAATTTAAGTAAAATCAGATAATTCACTATTACTGTTGAAGATAAAACTGCATACAAACTACTCAAACGTCTCATTGAACACCAAAATCTGATCTTATTATTAATATTCGCTAGACCTTCATCAACATCGTATATCCTGCAATTTACATGCTTGCTTTTCATCTCATAAATTATCTTGAGATTATTCATAACCTCTTCACTTTGTATTCATTTTAAATTATGTTTCAAAAGTATTTATTCGATATGCTTAGAAAAATCGTTAGAGAGTTTATGAAATAAGAAGCTGATTGAAGATGTTAAAAATCAAAGGATTAAACTTTCTCTTTTTTGGTCCCATTGTAATAATATTCATAGTTGTTTCATTTCTTATCTTACTAATATTGTAAATCTCCTTCTACGAGTGTATAACCTTTAAGCACATTTTCTAATAGATCGCGCCCAACAATGACAAAATTACTATATATAACCCACATATTAAATCCTCTGATCTTCTGACTACCTACTAAGTACACGATTTCTTTACCTAAAATTACATTATAAACCTCTTCAGGTTTCGTGAGTTTTGTGATTTCCTCCTCTGGTTCTATGTATATATCGCAATCAAATGGAAAACGATCTCTAGGTGTTACATGTTCATAAATTACATTACCATCTGTAAATTTAAGACGAATCTGTCTAGTTTTTTGATCAAATGTATAATAAATTTCTTTAACACCTTTAGACTTTAAAAGCGCTTCAAACTGATCCCAGCGTGATATATTGACATACATTTATTTACACCCTTAAATAACGCTTTTTCAACTAATATAAGCTTTTTCCAATATTTATTTTCATTTTTCATGGCAATCTCACAAGTCTACTAAGAAACTCATAAACTAAGAAACTTTTTCATGACAACCATAAAACTTTATGATATAAGTAATGAAAAAATTAAATAATGCTTAAATATTAAGGAATATCAATAACACAGTATAGGAAGTGTTGAACATGAAAAGAAACATATTAATAACATTAGATGAGAATGAACCTATTTCTAAAAGACCTGTTGAAATGGTTGAGCGAAAAGGTAGAGGGCACCCAGATTATATTGCAGATGGGGCTGCTGAGGCAGTAAGCAGAGCACTATCTAAATACTATCTAAATACTTTTGGTATAATACTCCATCATAATGTAGATAAAGGTCTTGTAGTAGGTGGAAGTTCTAACCCAAAATTTGGTGGCGGTGAAGTTCTTGAACCAATTTACATAATAATAGCTGGTCGAGCAACCACATCAGTACAAATCAAAGAAGGAGTAATAGAACACGTCCCATTGGGATCACTTGTGATAGGATCGATAAAAGAATTTTTAAAAAACAATTTTAGATTTCTTGATGTTGACAAGCATGTAATCATTGATTATATGATACGTCCAGGATCACGTGATTTAAGAGCGCTCTTTGAAAATAAAGAAACAATACCACCAGCCAATGATACATCAATTGGTGTAGGATTCGCCCCACTCACACCAACAGAGAAACTTGTTTTAGAGACGGAACAATATTTAAATTCACCTGAAACAAAGAAAGAATTGCCTGAATTAGGTGAAGACATTAAGGTAATGGGATTACGAGAGGGTAATAAGATAACACTATCTATAGCAATAGCCATGGTAAGCAGGTATATACCTGATCCTGATCATTATCTTTCCGTGAAAGCAGATGTTATTGAGAGAGTTAAAAAGTTGGCATCACGAATAACAGATATGGATGTGGAAGTTTATGTTAATACAGCAGATAGACCCAATTTAGGAGCATATTATTTAACTGTTACAGGAACATCAGCAGAAGCAGGTGATGATGGAAATACAGGCAGGGGAAATCGCGCCAATGGATTGATAACACCTTTCAGACCAATGTCTATGGAAGCAGTAGCTGGTAAAAATCCAGTAAACCATGTCGGAAAAATTTATAACGTGCTTGCGCACATAATAGCTAATAGAATATATACAGAAGTGAAAGGCATTGAAGGTGTAACAGTTCGATTGCTCAGTCAGATTGGGAAACCTATAGACCAACCTTTAATCGCTAATATATCACTTAATATTGAAAGTAAAAATAGTTTCAATACTATACGTTATGAAGCAGAAACAATAACTGATAATGAACTATCACGGATAACTAGACTCACGAGCATGATAGTAGAAAATAAGACACCATTGCCACTTTTCTAAACTATCGATTATTACGTTTTTTATATTCTTCAATGAGCCTTTCTAAACTTTCTCGCATTTGACGTAATTTTTCATTTTTAAGTCTCTCCTTCTCTTCTTCAGCCATTTTAAGAACTTTTTCCTTATCAATGAAAGGAGTCTCTCCTATCCATACTAATTTAAGAGCACTATCACTAGTCTCATCAATTAAATAAACGGGTAACGCTTGTGACCTAAAGAAATTTAATAACCAATCAGCTGGTTTAACAATAAAAATTATCATTTTAGGCTCTAGCTTCACTATTTCGTTTAAACCATCTTCATCAAAGATCACAGGATTTTCTAAGTATATCAATTCGCCATTTCTCAACTTTTTTAACTCGATCGCTTTCTTTACAGAACTAAATGTAGCATTTTCAACCTTTTTTACTACAACAAGATCCCCCTTTTCAATTTTACTTGCTATATTCTCATAATTAAATAACCTTTCACGCAGCTCAGTAACATCAGATTCTAACTTTTTAATCATAGATTCAAGCCTTTTTACATAATCATTTAACATCTCAACCTTCCTATCCTTACGTACAGCAAAATCTACCTTTTCACGTTCTTCTCGTAATCTTTCTCGTAATTCTCTAATCTCACTATTTTTTCTCTCAATTAATGTTTGAAGTTCTATAATTAATGAACTGAGTTTTGACTGTTGCTCTATGAGTTCCTTTACCTTTTCTCTTAAAGAATCAAGATCCTTATCTTTTTGTAAACTCTCTAAAGTTAAAACGCGTTGCTTATCAGTAGTCATTTTCTTTTCAAGAGTACGTAAAGCCTCATTAATATTCACTCCTTGTATAACCATTATTTTAGCCTCTTCAATAGGACCCTTAAACCCTCTTGCCTTAGCCTCCTCTTCAACTTGTTGCAACTTTGGTTTATAATGCATAAACGCTTTTATACTAGCCGCAAGAGCATCCCTCATATGTGTATCAAGTTTACTAATATTTTCTTGAGAAACTAAAAATTTATCCACAATCTCCTTCTTCTCATCAATCTTTAAATCCCTTTCAGGTTCATATAATATTGCACCAAACATAGTCGCAAGTTTCTTAGTCATTTCAGTAGCAGGCTTTACATCTGATGCAACAATAACAGGAACACCCAATTTTAACACTTGCCTTGCTATTTCACCACGTGTTAAATATTTACCACTTTTAAGAAGCAAAAGTCTTCCATCCAAAGTGAGCACAGAAAGCCCAGCAGTTATACCAGGATCATAACCTATAATCAATCCTTTTTTAGAAGTCAAATTAGTAGTAGGATACGCAGATAACGGTTCAAAATCTAATTCTCTCTTTATAACAGGTTTAATAGTAATTCTAACAGAATGACCCTCATAAGGCTTAATAATACCCGATAATTTTTCCCTCGGAGAATATACTATAAACATACTCCCATTAATACCTCCTTCGCCCCTTCTATAAATAAGATCATAATCAAAACCATGTTCACGCAATTTTTCTTTAACTTCTCTTGTAACTCTAAGTATTGAAGATCTAACAAGACGTTCATACCTTTGCATACTCATACCTCCAGCTTGAGGCGTTATCTTCTTAGAAACAGTTATTATACACTCATCCTCAAGTCCCTTAACAATCCAACCCACACCTTTAGCTGCTAACATAGCAACAACTGATGCAGTTTGAAGAGGCGTTGGTTTTGATGCTATTTTTATACCATGTTTTTCAGCTACTTTTATTAATGACTCATATTCCTGACTAGGTGCACCAGTAACTTGGACAAGTTTTGTTCCAGGTGGAAAAGTAGAAAGTAATCTTATCAATGCTTTACTACTTGGCGCAAGTTCAAAAATATTATCAATTGCAATTATTGAAGGTTGATGCCTCCATATCATCCTTAAGAGAGATGTTAAGGTTATCTCTTCACGGACATCTTTAATCTCATTATCAACTAAATATACTGCAGTATACCTAGCCCCACCTTTAGATATAGGTGATGTTCCACTGCAGATATCAACACCTATTACAGTAGTGTTCGTCAAGCCTCATTTCACCAGTAATAAATAACTCTATTTTTATTGAAAAGAACAAGTTATATAAACCTTTATAAACATTATTCATCAAGTTTATAATATTAAAAAAGAGATGAGTTACTTCTTCAGTAATTTCATTAATATGCTAGCAACTTCCCCTGGAAATGATGCAACAGGAATACCATTCTTTTCAAACGTTTCTATTTTACTTTTTGCACTACCTGTACCCATTGATATTATTGCTCCTGCATGACCCATTCGTTTTTCAGGTGGAGCAGTTCTACCAGCTACATATGCCACAACTGGTTTCTCATATTTAGTTAATCTTATATATTCAGCAGCGCGTTCCTCTGCATCACCACCAATTTCTCCAATAATAACTACAGCTTCAGTCTCTTCATCCTTCCTAAACATTTCTAAAACATCAATAAATGTGAGACCAGTAACTGGATCACCCCCAATACCTACTGCTGTAGTTTGTCCAAGTCCTGATTTTGTAATAGCATGTGCTATTTCATATGTTAAAGTTCCGCTTCTAGAAACCATTCCTATTATACCCTTCTTAAATACATGACCCGGCATTATACCAACTTTAGTTCTTCCTGGAGAAATGATCCCTGGGCAATTAGGTCCTATTATAGTAACATTCTTAAGTCTAGCGTAATTTACAAATTTTAGTGTGTCATGTGTTGGTATTCTCTCTGTTATTATTACAATAGTCTTTATTCCATTATCAATAGCTTCGTATACTGCATCAGCTGCATAAGGTGCAGGAACAAATATTATGGAAGTGTTAATATCAGGATGATTTTTCAATGCATCAGAAACACTATCATATACAGGGACATCATAAACTGTTTGACCTCCCCTTCCTGGGGTAACACCGGCTAATATTTTTGAACCGTATTCTAGCATAGATTTTGTATGAAATGTACCTTCTCTGCCAGTTATACCTTGTACAAGTATTTTTGTATTTTCATTAACAATGATTGCCATGTTTCATACCTCCAATGATTTTGCAAGTTCAACTGCTCTTGTTGCTGCCATTTCCATAGAATCATACCAATCAATACCAGCTTCATTAAGCAATCTTCTACCTTCTTCTTCATTAGTCCCCATCATTCTTACAACAATTTTTTTACCGGTCCCATATTTATTAAGAGCACTAATAAGACCTTTAGCAACTTCATCGCATCTCGTAATTCCTCCAAGTATATTAAAGAAAATTACTTTAACATTAGGATGACGTAAAAGTAATGATGTAGCTTTCTCTGCGATCTCAGCTGTTGCTCCACCACCAACATCAAGAAAGTTTGCTGGCTTTCCACCCTTTAAATATACAGTATCCATTGTGGCCATAGTTAATCCAGCACCATTACATATAATTCCTATATTTCCATCTAACTCAACATAATTAAACCCAGCTTGGCGCGCTTCAATTTCGAATTCAGAATACTCAGTAGATTCTCTACTGGCAAACTCTTTTCTTCTATACAAAGCATTATCATCTACTATTATTTTAGCATCAACAGCAATTAAATTACCTTTAGAATCAATAGCTAAAGGATTTATTTCTGCAAGATCGCAATCAAGATTATCAAATATTGAATATAATGATCTTAATATTGACATGAATTGCAATGCTTGTTGTCCAGAAAGTCCTACACGTGAAACAGCATACCTCAATTGATAATCACGAATTCCTATCAAAGGATCAACATAGATTCTGATAATTTTTTCAGGTGCTCTAGCAGCTAATTCTTCAATATCAACCCCTCCTTCACTAGAAACTAAGATAACAGGCTTTCTCATGAACCTATCAACTATAATACTCACATAGATCTCCTTAACTATATCAATTACATTGGTAATCATTACTTTCTTAACGATTTCACCTTTAATGTTAGAACCTAACATCTTAGCAGCTATTTCATAAACCTCATCAGAAGTCCTAGCAATCTTTACACCACCAGCTTTCCCTCTCCCAGCAACTAAAACTTGAGCCTTTACAACTACTGGAAAACCTAATTTTTCAGCAACAGCCTTCGCATCATTAGGATTTTCCACCACATCATAGGGTGAAATTGGAATACTATACTCTGAAAAGATCTTTTTTGCCTCATACTCGTAAAGTTTCATAGCAACTCAGTTACAAAAACTAGCTACTATAATATAAATACTCCTTTAAATACTATTAAACCACCAATTAACCACAATGATATTTTTTATCAATCAAAAATAGAAATCCCTGAACTTTAAGAATAAGAGCTAATTTAACAATTAGTTATAAATATTAAGAGAAATTTAAAATGTTTTAGTATGAGACAAATGATATCATCAGAAAGGCCTGTTGATGTTGAGGGAAGACAATATCATATAGGCGTTAAGAAAAATGAAATCTCAAGAATTGTTCTACTGCCAGGTGATCCTGATCGTGTTAAAAAAATTATTAAATACTGGGATGAAGCACAATTAATCTCTAAGCACAGAGAATACTTAACATATACTGGCAAATATAAAGATGTTAGTGTATCTGTTACATCAACTGGAATTGGTGGACCGGCTACAGCAATAGCTCTTGAAGAATTATTGGAGGTTGGCGCTGACACTTTCATAAGAGTCGGAAGCACAGGCGCAATACAAGATAATATTAATGTTGGTGATTTAATAATATCCATTGCTGCAGTACGGTTTGATGGTACTAGCAAACAATATGCTCCAATAGAATATCCAGCCGTAGCTAATTATGAGATAGTATTAGCATTAATAGAAGCTGCTGAGCTCTTAGGTGTAAAGTATCATGTTGGATTAACAGCATCAACAGATAGCTTTTACGTAGGTCAAGGAAGAGCTGGCTATAGAGGTTATTTACCAAGTTGGAACAAAAACATTGTTAATGATTTACGTTCAATGAATGTGTTGAACTTTGAAATGGAAACAGCAACACTCTTCACCCTAGCAAATATTTATAACGTAAGAGCTGGCGCAGTATGCGCAGTTTATGCGCAAAGAATCAAAAATGAATTTGTAGCAAATGCTGGAGAAGAAGATGCAATAAAAGTAGCAAACGAAGCTGTAAAAATACTCGATGAGTGGGACAAAAGAAAAGCATCCCTCAATAAAAGATATTTATACCCCAGTCTGTTAAAGCATTAGTTAATGATAAAAAAATCGAGAAAAATATATAGGCGCTTTAACTAATAACTTGCGACTGGTGTTTAATGTGCCAGGATCAAAATCTCCAAAAGGATTGTTCGCAGCAAGAAAACTAATACAGAAAAGGCAAAAATTCAGGTGGAGTAAACCAACATATAAAAGACGCATGCTGAAACTTAAAAAGAAATACGATCCATTAGAAGGGGCACCACAAGCAAGAGGTATTGTAATAGAAAAAGTTGGTGTAGAATCAAGACAACCCAATTCAGCTGTAAGAAAATGTGTAAGAGTACAACTAATAAAAAATGGAAAAGAAATCACCGCTTTCTGTCCAAAAGATGGCTCATTAAATATTATATCAGAACACGATGAAGTTATAGTTGAAGGTATAGGAGGTTCACAAGGTAGAGCTTATGGTGATCTTCCAGGAGTAAGATGGAAAGTTGTTAAAGTTAATGGAGTTTCCCTCTCTGCAATACTAGCTGGTAAAGCACAAAAACCAAGGAGATGAAAATGATGAAAGAAACCACAGAACCAAATAAAGAAAACCTTAACGAAAATAAAAATATTGAAAATGAAGTTAGTAAGCCAGAAGAAACACAAACAGAAGAAAATAAAACAATACCTAAACCCAATATATTGGTATTTGGCAAATGGACCGTTGATGATGTGATAGTTACTGATCCTGGTTTAAAGAATTATATTTCGCTCAAACCAGTTTATATGCCACACTCAGCAGGTCGTTATGCAAGAATAAGATTTGCTAAATCAAAAGTTCCCATATATGAAAGATTAATTAACATGCTAATGAAACCAGGTAGAAACGCAGGTAAAAAATATCTCGCAACAAAAATAGTTATGCGAACATTTGATATAATACATTTACGAACTGGACAAAACCCCATACAAATCCTAGTTAAGGCTATTGAAAATGCTTCAATCAGAGAGGAGACAACAAGAATAGCATATGGTGGAATCGTCTACCATCAATCAGTTGATGTAGCTCCCCAACGCAGAATAGACTTAGCATTAAGATATTTAGTAGAAGGAGCAAGATTAGCATCATTCAATAATCCAAAACCCATAGAAGAAAGTCTTGCAGATGAAATAATAGCAGCCGCTCAAAATGACACGAAAAGCTATGCAATAAAGAAAAAAGAGGAGACAGAACGGATCGCATTAGCATCAAGATAAGTTATTTATAAACATTATCTAATTCATTATTCACTAATATTTATATACATGAGATATAGACTATTTTATGGTGGATTGATATGCACCAATGGATTTAACTCCTCTTAAAAAATCCTATAACCTACCACTACTTAGATCAATACAAAAACAAGAATTGGTCCCCACATATTTTTACAACATAGTTCCAGATTTACCAAAAACATTACCACCACCAAAATTACCAAACGGAGAAATAGCAAAACCAGAAATGTTTGAAGTATTATTTACTAAAGAAGTCGTAAAACAAGAATTTAGTAATGAACGCTTTATACCAATACCAGAAGAGCTCTTAAAAATCTATTATGAAGTTGGCAGACCAACACCATTATTGCGTGCAAAACGTTTTGAGGAAGCAATTGGCACAACAGCTAAAATATACTACAAATTCGAAGGTGCATTACCGACAGGTAGTCATAAATTAAACACTGCTGCAGCCCAAGCATATTATGCATCAAAAGAAAATGTAAACATGTTAGTTACAGAAACTGGTGCGGGACAATGGGGATCAGCATTATCATTAGCAGGATTATTATTTGGTATAAAAGTTAGAGTGTATATGACACGAAGTAGTTACATACAAAAGCCATACAGAAAAATTCTCATGCAACTTTATGGGGCTGAAGTCTTTCCTAGTCCAAGTGATCAAACAGAATTTGGACGTAAACTTTTATCAGTAGAACCTGATCATCCAGGATCGCTAGGAATAGCAATTAGCGAAGCAATTGAAACTGTAATAAAAAGCAAAGGAAACGCTAAATACAGTTTAGGTTCAGTATTGAATCATGTGTTATTGCATCAGACAATCATTGGATTAGAAGCATTAAAACAGATGGAATACTTAGGGGAGTATCCTAACTATGTAATAGGAGCAATAGGTGGTGGAAGCAGCTATAGTGGTTTAGCATATCCATTTATGGAACATAAGCTAAAAAATAAGAGTGATATAACTTTCATAGCTGTAGAACCAAAAGCAATTCCTAGCATAACAAAAGGTGTATACACATATGATTATGGAGATACTGCTGAATTAACACCATTATTAAAAATGTATACTGTAGGTCATAAATTTAGAACACCCCCAATACATGCAGGAGGTCTTAGATATCATGGAAAAGCTCCATCACTATGTTTACTTGCTGAGCTAGGTTATGTAAAAGCAATTTCTTATCATCAAACTGATGTGTTTAATGCGGCAGTATTGTTTGCGAAATCTGAAGGTTTAATTCCTGCACCAGAAAGTGCACATGCAATAAAAGCAGTATTAGACATAGCTAGAGAAGCAGCTAGGAAAGGAGAAAATATTACAATACTGTTTAACATGAGTGGACATGGATTATTAGATTTATCGGCATACGATGATTATCTTTCAGGAAAGTTAAAGGATTATGAACCAGAAAACATAGATCTGTCTTATCTACCTAAAATAGATTAATAATGTGAGACAATATCTAAGAAATTTTTTATAATGTTTTTTCCGTACTTTGTATGCTCTACTTCAGGATGAAACTGAACACCATAAATATGCGTATTTTTAACGGCAATAGCTTCAATATTACATTTCTGCGATGATGCAAGAATCTCAACATTCTCAGGAACTCTTGTAACCTCGTCATTATGGCTTTCCCATACAGTAAATTTAGAGGGGAGTCCTTTGAAAAGTTCGTTATTACGTATTATATTAATTTCAGTAAGGCCAAATTCAGGATATTGTGCTCGTTTAACTTCTCCGCCGAGTGCAGCTGAAATAAGTTGATGACCTAAGCATATACCTAAAACAGGTTTTTGATAAACTTTTAAGAAATCTGCAAATTCATTAAGGAATTCCTTATCATAAAGAGGAATACTCATAGGGCCGCCTCCGATAATAATACCATCAAAATTATTTAATTTAAACCAGTCATTGATAATATCATTACTAGTAAAAAATTTAGCATTACTGCCCAATTCTAATACACGACGTAGTATAAGGTGGTTATATTGACCGCTCATGCCAATAACAGCTATTAACATATAATCACCTTACTCATATTCAATGGTTGCTGGAGGTTTTGAAGTTAAATCATAATATATACCAGTAATACGAGAATCTTTCTTAATGATCTCCTCACTTATATGTATTAATTCATTAGCTGATATCACTGGAACATCCGCAGTCATGAAATCTTCAGTAATGACTGCTCTTATCACCACTGAATACTTACCCATACTAGAACCATCACTAATCTTTGCAATTAATCTAGATGCTGAAGGTATAATAGACATAAGTTCAGATACTAATAATGATCTATTCTCAATAACTAAATCAATATTATCATGTGAAACAGCATAAATATCACCATAAACCCTAGAATCACCCTTTACACCAGTAGATTTTTCTGGAAATGTAAAAAGTTTGATTCCATTAAATTCATTATTAAAATTAATAATACGATTGATATAATGATTGCTTTCAGTTCCTTTAACCTCTTCAGCCTTTGAAAGTGTAACAGCAAAAAATTGTGAAAATCCATGATCTCTAAGATTATTCTCAACAATATTAGTAACCAATCGTGTGACTTCAAGCTTTTCTAAATCACAAACTCCAACACACCTTATAAGCAATCCAGGTCCTGGGAATGGTTGTCTCTTAATAAGCTTTTCAGGCAATCCTAAAAATTTTGCCAAAAAGCGAACTTGAGATTTATAAAGATTTGCAAGAGGTTCCAATACTATATAACCATAACGTTCTTCAGGTTTTAAACCAATTTGATAAAGCACATTATGCTGGGTTTTTATTCCCCCTAACGTCTCAATCCAATCTGGTGCTATAGTACCTTGCACTAAGAATGTAGCTTTTCGTTTTCTAACCTCGTCAGCTAAAACATCGTAAAAAACTTCTCTGTACGCTATACGTTTTTTCTCAGCATCAGATAAACCTAATGTTTTCTCATAGAAACGTTCCTTAGCATTAACAATATCTATATCAATACCCATAGACGTGAATAATGACTTAACTTCACTACTTTCGTTTTCTCTCATAAAACCAGTATCAAGAAAAATTACATCTAAATTATCAGGAACTGATAACCAGCTTAAATACGCAGCTACAGCACTATCAACACCACCAGAAACAGCCGCAACAACTCTTCTTGAATTAACAATATCTTTGATTAATTTTATCTGCTTTTCTATAAAAATCTCTGGATTAGTTTCGACTAATATTAAATCCTTACTATTACTCATATTTTGAGTAATTTACTGCATTAATAAAAACTTAAGGTTTTATAAGGGTCAATAATTTAACACGGTTAAATTAAATATAGTGTAGGTACAAATGCGTAATAGTTCACCATTACAAATCTTAAAAAACATGATGAGATTGTATAATGTGATAGCGAAAGAATTTAGTGCTACAAGATCAAAGCCATGGAAATATATTGTAGAATATGCACAAAAAATGCAACCCTACTCTATAATTGCAGATTTAGGTTGTGGTAATGGAAGACACACAATACCTTATGCACAAATGGGACATTATGTGATTGCATTAGATATCTCAAAAGAAATGTTAAACATGACAAAATCTAAATTATTAAAAAACAAAATATTTTGTAATGCAGACATAATTCAAGCATCAATAACACATTTACCACTAAGACGAAACATTTTTAATTTGGTAATGTGCATAGCAACTTTACATCATATACCAACAAGAACAGACAGAATCTCAACATTAAACGAAATGTATAAAATACTAAAAGAAAACGGTCTATTACTCATCTCAGTATGGAATTTACTTCAATTACATCATATAAAAAATATAATTAAAACTTTCATATTCACAAAAAAGTTAACATTTAAGGATGTTTATGTGCCATGGAAACATAAAGGACAAGTATTATTGCGTTACTATCATTTATATACAAAAGAAGAACTCATTTCAGATTTTCGAATTGCAAACATTAGAGAAACAAAAATATATAGATTAGATATAAAACCATCAATTTTCCCACAAAATCTTCTAGTTATAGCTAAGAAACTTCATTATTAAATATTTATCAAGGCCCATAGATTAATCAATACCTTTAAATTGCATAAGGTATTTAATGTAAGAGAGATGGCTCATATAATAATGAATCAAGCAAATTCAATTGAAAAAACTGAAAGAACAATTGCACGATTAATTAGGGCTGCCTCTGGAATACATGTTGTTGCAATAATGACAGCACCACTCCCATGTCCTGGTCAATGTGTATATTGTTTTGGCGGTCCAGAATATGGAACACCAAAAAGTTATTTAGGTAATGAACCTGCTTTAATGAGAGCAATACAAAATAATTTTCATCCTTATAAGCAAGTCCATAATAGATTAGATCAATACGTTGAACTAGGTCACAAACCAACTAAAATTGAATTAATAATAATGGGAGGAACGTTCACAGCATTAAGTCCTACTTATCAAGAATGGTTCATTGCTCAGGCGATTCAGTCAATGAACGATTATCCAGATTTACAACCAAATAAAAATGTAACAGTAGAAAGTGCATTAAAAGGAAATGAAAATGCACGCGTAAGATGCATAGGTATAGTTTTTGAAACTAGACCCGATTATGCTAAGGAACATCATATAGATAAAATGTTAAGTCTTGGAGCAACTCGCGTAGAAATAGGTGTTCAAACTATTTACAATGATGTATTAAATTTAGTAAAACGAGGTCATACTGTAGAGGAGAGTATTGAAGCAACAAGACGTCTTAAGGATGCTGGATTAAAAGTTGGATATCATATGATGTTAGCATTACCTGGTAATAATCCAGAACGTGACTTAGAAGCGTTTAAGACAATATTTAATGACCCCCGCTTTAAACCTGATATGATAAAAATATACCCAACGTTAGTAATGGAAGGTTCAGAACTTTATGAATGGTGGAAAAATGGTACATACAAACCTTATAACTTAGATACTACTGTAAAGCTAATTGCAGAAATACTTTCAATGACACCTGAATGGGTACGTGTTATGAGAATTCAAAGAGATGTGCCAGCTACAATAATAACTGATGGCATAAAGAAAAGTAATCTAAGAGAACTTGCAGAAGAAGAACTTAAACGCATGGGCAAAAAATGTCGATGCATTAGATGCAGAGAAGTTGGATTAAAACAGCTTAAAGAAGGATTAATACCAAGAGAAGAAGATGTAAAATTAATTACAAGGAAGTATGAAGCATCAGAAGGTATAGAATATTTTATCTCATTTGAAGATCCCATTACTGACACATTAATAGGATTTTTGCGATTAAGAAAACCATCTGATAAAGCATGGAGAAGAGAAATCATTGAAACATCATCAGCAATAATACGCGAATTACATGTATATGGTATTGAAGCACCAATAGGTGAACGAATAGATATCTCATGGCAACATAAAGGATACGGAAAACGCTTATTATTAGAAGCAGAAAAAATAGCAAAAGAAGAACTTGACGCACGAAAAATTTTAGTAATAAGCGGCATAGGTGTAAAACCCTACTATAGAAGAATGGGTTATAAAGATGATGGACCTTACCTCTCTAAAAAACTTTAAATAAAAACAAACTATCATCTATGACAAAAGATATTCTTTACTCATGAACTATGTTTGTTGGATTCTTTAATTTAAGAGTAACCAATGATCCATCGCGCAAATTAAACGCATTACGCAAATTAACTGGACTTATCACTTCAACTACCGTATAATCATAATGCGTTCTAATTGGTATAATTATTGCTCCCTCAACACTATCATTAATACTTACCGGATAACATTTAGCAGGACCGAAAGTTCTCTCCCTACTCTTAAAACCTCGTATAAAAATATGCTCATAATTATTAAGAAAAGCTCTTGATGGTGGAGATATTAATTTAATGTTTAACGTTCCTGGATAAGGTTTAAAGCCAAGTTTACTTTCAACTTGCTTTGCATACCTTGACCTCGATATATAATATGCTCCTTCCCCAAGACCCGTAAACACCGTTCCAGTAATGGTAAAATTCTTTTCAGAAATCTTTTCAAACATTTCCTTTAACGCTGTATAAACCTCCATTAACTCCTGCTTTCCTTTATTAGTTATTCTTATTAACTCTCCATTAACAGTTAAACGTCGCTCTATTAATCCCATCCTTTCAAGTAATATTAAATGCCTTGATATAGTCTGCTGAGAGTAACCTGCAGACTTAGCTATTATGGACGTTGAGATCTCTATCTCATTATCAATGGCACCCTGTAAAGCCAATCTATATAATGTGCCAAAAAGTATTGGTTTAATCATACTTATCACATTAATTTTTGAGTTACAACTAATATTTTTACTTTTCTCTGAAAATGAATGAAATAAGCCATATTATCACATTAATTTTAAAATTTTTAAGTACTAGCATAAATTTCACATCAAATTCAAATTATGCCATGTACATGCATTTGGACAATATTCTATCCTTCTTAGATAATAGGGGGTACTTCTAAGGTGAGATGAGGTGAAATGGTTTATCTCATTTTGGAAGCAAGAATCTCCCGACTTTAGTTGTGGGGGTATCAAAATCTCTAGGGATATCATTTAAACACTTAGATTTATTTATATGAACTATATTTAAAATTCGGTAGGTGTAGCTCTTGACTAAGAAAAGAAAGAGCCGTGGTAGATCAAAGGGTGATAAGGGAAGAAGTGCTATAGTATATTGTGATGGTTGCGGAAGGCAAATTCCCAGGGATAAGGCTATAAAAGTCACTAGATACTACATGCCTGTAGATCCACAACTTGCTTCAGAACTTGAAAAATCAGGTGCTATGATAATGAAAGTCCCTGTAACAAAATATTACTGCGTATCTTGTGCAGTTTATCATGGTGTAAGGACCATTAGAGCTAGAGAAGAGCGTAAAATAACTGAGGGATGAAAATGGGTATGAGCCAGGAGGCTCAACCCAAACATTGGCTCGATAGATTCGTAAATAAATTGATGCTTTCTGGAAAACAGCGATTCGTAATAAGTGGAGGAATGGCCCCAGCAGGCCCAATACACATAGGAAAAATAAGAGGTGAAGTAATATATCCATCAGCTATAGCTAGAGAACTATCTAAAAAAGGATTTGAAGTGGAACACATAGTAATAATTTATACACAGGATCCTCTAAAAGCTAAAGAGCCACTAGTAACTAAACAGTTCATAGAACAGTGGAAAGGAATACGTATACTTAATGTTCCTGATCCTTGGGGATGCCATTCAAATTGGGTTGATCATTTCATGGAACCATATTTAGAATCTTATGAAGCATATGGAATAACAGCGAAACCAGTTTACACTCATGAATCATATAAACATCCGAGAATGCAAGAAGCTGTAAAGCAATTTATTGAAAAGAGGGAAATTGCTAGAAATATATTAAATAAATACAAAGGTGGGAAGTTGGAACCTACATGGTTTCCAATAAAAGCTTTGTGTGAAAAATGCTATAATATTTTAGACACTAAAGTAACAAAATATTATCCAGAAAAAGGCATTATAGAATATGCATGTCCAAGATGCGGATATAAAGGAATTACAAGCTTAGATAATGCAAAACTTGAATGGAGAGCAGAATGGGTTTCTTTATGGTATACTTATAAAGTTGATATAGAATTATATGGTAAAGATCATGCTGCTGCAGGCGGAAGTAGAGAAAGTTGTAATGAATTAATAAGAGAACTTTTTGGTATAGATCCACCTGAAGGATTTGCTTATGAATGGGTAAGTTTAATAAAAGATGGAAAAAGGGAGGAAATGGGTAGCTCTGAAGGTGTTTCATTTGATATAGATGAATGGCTTAGGGTAGGAAGACCTGAAGTTTTAAAATATTGGTATTTTGTAATGAAACCATTAGCTCATCTTGACTTTGATCCTGCAAAAACAATACCTACACTTCATGATGAATATGATCGTGCGGAAAGAATATACTTTGGCGTTGAAGAACCAGCAGAAAAAGATATGATAATAGATATTAAAAGAGCATATGAATTAGCTAATGATGGTAAAGTACCAGAAAAAATTGGTATACAGATTCCATATTTATTAATGGCTATAATTGACCAAATAGTTCCAGAAGGTCCAAGTAAACTTAGTGAGGCTATAAAGCGTTTACAAAGAACAGGTCATATACAAAGCAACTTAACATCTAATGATTTAAAAATAATTGAGAAAATGTTATCAAAATCAGGTTATTGGGCACGAAAATATGCACCAGAAAGCTACAGGATTACTATTTTATCTTCAGTTCCACAAAATATAAAATCCAAGCTAAATAATGAACAAATAGCATTTCTTAAAGAACTATATCCCATGCTAAAAACATGGACTGAATCAGATTATTTAAAATTGGAATCTGCACTCTACTCGTTAATAAGACAGGTTAATATAAAATCTCAGGATGCGTATAAAGCCTTATACATGATACTTTTAGGTAAACCCAGCGGTCCAAGACTAGCATCATTTATGTTAGCAGTAGGACTTGATAAAGTATTAAAACTTATCAATGACGTAATAGAAATATCATAATGGTGCCATAAAGTGGCGTATGAAAGATTAGTCAAAAGTCTTACAAAAGGTAATATTTGGTTATATGTTTGTCATGCTCTTCTTGAAAAACCAAAATACGGTTATGAAATAGTAAAAGAATTAAAAGAAAAATACCATTTAAACGCAGCAACGGTAACAATATACATGGTTCTTCAAAAAATGGAAAACGAGGGTCTAATAAAATCAATAAGTGGAATTGGTTTACCAGGAATAAAGTATTATAAACTAACGGATAATGGATTAAAAATGTTTAAAAATGGATTACAATTTATGGAAGAACGCATTAAAATCCTAAAAGGTGAAAGTATTGGTAGCTAGTAGATTAAGAGAATTAACAAATAAACTACTTAACCCAATAGGGTATAAAATGTCTAGATTAGGATTAAAACCAAATCATATCACAATTATAGGCTTTCTCCTAGGTTTTATAATCTTTTATTTCTATGCAACATCCCAACCATTATTAGCATTATTAGCAATCATCATCTCAGGTCTTATGGATGCATTAGACGGAGCTGTCGCACGGGCATCAGGGCTTACTACAAAATTTGGGGCTGTTCTTGATGCAGTATTAGATAGGTATGTAGAGTTTTTCATAATAATAGGTATTGCAATAGGAAAATATGCAAACTGGCTTTATGCATTTCTTGCACTATTTAGCTCAATCATGGTAAGCTATACACGCGCTAGGGCAGAATCCAGCGGGGGATTAAAAAATTGCGCAGTAGGCATTTTCGAAAGACAAGAAAGACTATTAACAATAATCATAGCAACACTAATATTACCTTTCTTTAATTACGCATTAGAAATAGCACTCATAATAATAACAATATTTTCACAAATCACAGTAATACAACGTCTCCATTACACATGGAAAAATGCTAATACTAAATAATACTACCCTATCCTAACTTCCTTCTTATCAGTAATAGTTATAGTAACTTCATCACCTACATCTGGTTTAACTTCCAAATTCTCCCATTCATCATCAGTAAGCCACAAAGTAAGTCTAGGCATCATTTGTTGAGTTAATCCAGGACTAATCATTTGAAGGGTTTGCTGTATTATTGGAGCTATCTCTCTAGCTATATCACCCTGGGATACAATCGGAGGCTCAGGGGTTTCTTCAACAAAATCAAGCTTTACAATCCACGTATCCTTATCTTTTCTGATCAAATTCTTACCAACTAATATAGCCTTTATTTTTACATCCATACACTACACCTATTAGTTTATCATTAACCTAATATTTTAACATTCCTTAAATTAAGAAATAAATTATTCAAGGATTTTTAGTGCAAGCTTAGAAGCAAGTATTGGATGTTTTAATAATTTTCTTGCAACGCGACCTATATTTTGACCATTCGCAAGATCAACTATATCTTTCCCATCAATCATATCAGCTAGTTTATTAAGATCATCATCACTTAACGATACTAATGCCTTCATTACTTTATAACTCTTCTCAATTCGTGAACCCCACTCACTCTCTTTAACATAAAGTCGTTCATATTCTGAAAGTATATTAATGCTTGAATCACCAAGTTCAACCGCTTTAGCAGCAACTTCACCAGCCATTTTACCACCAGCCATAGAAGAATGATTGCCTCCACCAGTAAGAGGTATTACTTGACCGGCCGCATCACCAACTAACATAATACCATTACTCACCAATCTTGGAACTAAACCACCAATCGGTATGGCTGCTGATTCATATTTGATAATTTTTGCCTTACTAAATTTATCAGGATGTTTAGCAATCCACGAATCAAGAATAGCCTTAGCACCAGGTCTAGTAGCGCCTAATCCTACTTCATAAGTTTCATCACCAGTCGGAAATATCCATGCATAACCTCCAGGAGCAACTTCATTACCAACATAGAAGTATAATAAATCATCATCAACATTGTTAACATTCGTCATAATATATTGTACAGCAGGAATTATTTCATAACGATCACCCCTTGGAAGTAAATCAAGTGAAAGCTTAGACGCATATCCACTCGCATCAATCACAACTTTAGATCGCACTTCTATCTTTTCGCTTCCTTGCCTTGCGATAAGACCTCTTACAAAATTATTTTCGATGATAAGATTCTCAGCTACAGTATTAAGCCATATATCTGAACCAGCTTTAGTAGCTAGTATTGCAAGGTACTTCAAAAATAAAGCTTTATTAGTAACGTATCCAGGCCCCTCATTAATATCAGAATTAAGCGTTTTAACATTCTTAGATTCATCAGGAGCATGAACTATGAAACCTTTAACAACAGAATCTACAAACTTAGGGGATGGTGATAAGCCTGAAAGTTTCATAGCTTTACTTGAAATAGCACCACTACAAGGTTTTTTACCAAAATGACTTTCTTTTTCTATTAAAAGAGTACGAACACCCTTTTCAGCCGCTACCCTCGCAGCAACAAGTCCTCCAGGTCCACCCCCAACAACTACCACATCATACTCTACCTGCCTCATCTATACCACCAATTCTTATAAACAAAGATATTACAGACTATTAAATATTTACTTAGATTTTAAAAAATTTACATCATTTATGTTTCAACTAAATTTTTAGCTAGAAATGATATTATATTTTCTTCAGTTAGTTCTTTATAAAGAATAGAATTATTATCAACTATTATGACTGGAACAGTTAATATTCCATAATGCTCTAAAAGAGTGGCATGTTCTAAAACATCTATTATCTCTACAGTGCAACATTTATTTAATAATGCAAAACTAAACACAATCCTTCCAACAGGAATGCATCGAGAACATGTTGGAGATACAAAAAGCTTAATTGTATGTTTCTTTTCAACATGTTTAAAGTCTTCATCACCCTCTTCATTAATAATTGCATATAACGCATCAATAAACATTATTAACTCCAGACCAATTGGCACATCGTAAAACCTAACTTCAGTATTCTTCCCATTAATAATAAGTACCGGAACCATTGATATATTTAAATTCAAAGGAATAGTGTTATCATTAGTAATAATTAAGTTAACATTAAGCATTTCATCTATCTGTTTTAATTCAGAAACAAAACCTATCCATAAATCATACATTTCATATTTCATAGGAACTACTACAGTAATTCTAATACTATCATGCAGATTTGATAATAATCTCTTCAATACTGTCCTTTCGATTTCCGGTATTAACTTTGACACACAAAAATATACAAAATACTATCACATAAACTTATCATTGAGCTAGTATACCTATAAATAGCAAAGATTTATATTACACTAAATACTCAATATCTTACCTACAAAAGGAGGAAAAAATCATGAGTAGTGGAGAAGGGGTTCCCACCTTACCCGAAGAAAAACAAGCACAAGCAAAGAGACCCTCAAAAAGACCCGCAGGCCCAATTGGTGAAAACACAGTTTTAATAGGTTCTAAACCCGTAATGGGTTACGTAGTAGCTGCACTAATACAATTCAACAGAGGCGGTGAAAAAGTCATCTTAAAAGCAAGAGGACGAGCAATTTCAAGAGCTGTAGACGTTGCTGAAATATTAAAGAACAAGTTCTTACCAGGGCAAGTGAAGGTTGGTAATATTTCAATTAGTACTGAGAGAGTTGGCGAAGGCGAACAAGCCAGAGACGTATCAACAATAGAAATAGTACTAGAACGCGCAAAATAAACAACAACAATCTTCTTTTTTATTTTCTTTATAACTCTAGCACTACCATTCATATAATCAAGAGCAAAAATTTATTATGATATTTTTTAATGATCTATATGGTGATATTCTATGAAATTTTCTAATGGTTTAAAGATAAGTACAGAATCATTACTATTAGCTATTTTAATACTACTAGCATTTAGGTTTTATATAATGCTTTATTCATCATACTTTAATGGATTAGCCCCATTAATTTTTTTACCGTTTTTAATCAGCCCATATCTAAGAAAAAGTGCTAAATTTTTAGGATGGTTTTTAGGAGGTATTATTTTAACAGTTTCATTAAGCATAACAGATAACTTCATAATACTATTCGCATCGGTATTCCTAGGAGGACTTGGATACTTTTATTCAAGTGCATTACGAAATAAACCAAACACTTTATTAGACATTATATGGAATATAATAGTCACTCTAATTACGCTATGGATTATATCAGGTGTTGTTTCTGTTCTTTATGATATTAAAAATCTAATAACATTTAATCAAGCATACAACACGTTTTTCAGTTTAGGAATAATAATAACGTTAATAATAAACATACCAATAATGCATTTTTATGGTAATAAACTCAATATTTTAAAGTAATTCACAAATGTTTATCATTAAACTTGTGACTTAAAAATGAGCATTGCTATGTCTCTATTAAAAGATAAAGTAATTATACTAAGAAAACATTAATGCATTTGGTGAACTAATTGAAACTGCTAACATTTATAATAAGAGATACTTATAGAATAGGAGTTTTAACAAAATTTGGAATCTTAGATTTACCTAACGCATACAAAAAAATATATAATACCAATGAAATTCCAGAATTTCTCTATAATATGCGTAAACTCATTGCCCTGGAAGAATTCTCACTTAATATAATCAAAGATCTTACTGATAAATCAATAGAACTTAATGATCAAAGTCTTTTTCTAGACCCAAAAAATGTAGAATGGGCACCTCCTATTCCTAATCCAGAAAAGATTTTCTGTGTTGCTATAAATTATAGTGAACACAGTAAAGAAAGTGGTGCTAGTCCACCATCTAAACCATACTTCTTTACAAAATTTTCAAGTGCATTAATAGGTCATGAAAAACCAATAATAAAACCTAAGATTTCAGAAAAAGTTGATTGGGAAGTTGAATTAGGAGTTATAATTGGAAAAGCAGGAAAATATATCAATAAAGAAAAAGCTTTAGAACATATTTTTGGTTATACGATATTTAATGATATTTCATTAAGGGATTGGCAATATCCTCCCGCAGGATCTTTAGGTTTTTATTGGGTATGGGGAAAATCAATGGACTCCACAACACCTGTTGGTCCATATATTGTAACTAAAGATGAGATTCCCAATCCTAACAATTTAAGACTTATATTAAGAGTTAATGGAAATATAGAACAAGATGGAAACACACGAAACTTAATATTCAATATTCAAGATTTGGTTCATTGGGCTTCGCAAGGCATATTATTAAAACCTGGTGACTATATATCAACCGGCACACCATCCGGAGTTGGAATGGCTAAAAACAAATATTTGAAACAAGGTGACATCATAGAAGCTGAAATCGAGCATATTGGAGTTTTAAGGAATAGTGTGGTCGAAGAAGATAAATAATCAAAACTCAATCTTTATTTAAATTTACTACAAAATTTTTAAATATATTGTTATGAATATTATATGAACTAGAAATATTTAGATTAACTCTAAGTTCTGCTAGCTCCTTAAAAGACTTAAATAGATTCGTTATAATCCATTTTGTTACATAATTTTTTATGAATTTTGTTCCTCTAAAATGTTCATTTAATTAAATTTAAACATTAAGCATTTATTAACTTCATGAAATTTTGTAATAAACACTTTAACATTAAATTTTTTAACATGTTTTTATTATTAATTAATGGCGATGATTGATTAGAGTTACGCTGATTCTTAATGAGGAAAAGGCATTAACATGAGCCATTATGAGGTGGTCACCAATGTTTAGATCTAATTAAGTCCAAATCTAACAGCGCAATGTGTGTTTCTAGTTGTTAGATATGCTGGTCTCTTCACTCCTGAAAACTTTCTCTAAAGCTGGCATAATCTATGCTTATCAAGCCTCAAACCAAACGTCTCTTAAATTTTCAGCTTAGAGCAAAATTGCGTGCATGGAATAAGAGAGCTTATAAGCATTCATTGTCCACAAGCGTGAATACTCGAGGGCAGTTCCTCACACTTTCTCTAAGCTCACTTACTGCAGTAACTCTGCGCCTGTCATCAGGTTTTCGTTGTCCTATCATAGTGTCGCTATTCAGCTACAAACTTTGTAAGTATGGAACTCGTAATATTACACATGGGTAGGAGAGGAAGGTCGAGAGCTTACCGTGAAAACATCTCATGCCCAGCATGCAGAAGTCACCACGTAGTTAAGTACGGCAAAAATCCTGCGGAAAATAAAGAATGCTCTGCAGAGAGTGGCAAATACTTCATGCTAAACGCCCTCTACCACCATTCAAAAGCATTAAAAATGTACTCCAACAAAAATGTACTCCAACAGCATGAGAGCAATATCCAAAGCACTCAACATCCTCTAGGAACAATCTTCTTCTGGATCAAAAGGTACGGAAGGGCGATGTTCATGAGAGACTAGAACACCTATGGTTAAAGGCTAGAGAGCACAATGAGAGTGTTACTAGGGTTGTTGATGAAATGTGGACATATTTGCACTATTTTACAAAAAATATTTATGCATGTTAATATTGCTTAGATTGTGGTGAGTAAGAAAAATGCCAAAACGAATGGCAGTAGCTGTTTTTAGTGGTTCAGTAGATCGACTGACTGGACTTGCTGTTTTAGTAGCAGGAGCTGCAGCCTCAGGTATTGAAGTTGATATATTTCTACAACTTTGGGGTGTTTATGCAATGCGGAAAGATGTAATTAATAAGAATATGGAATTTAGTGAATTTGAGGAACTCAAGCCTAAAGTTCATGAAGGATTGACAAGAATAAAAGCCCCATCATGGATAGAAATGCTCCGAGAAGCAAAAAATGTTGGTACTGTAAGAATTCATGCCTGCTCAATGGCATTGCAGATCTGGGGAATTACAAAGGACGATCTTGTAGATATAGTCGATGATGTTATGGGTGCTGCAGAATTTCTCGATATTTCGACAAAAGCGGATATAACCTACTTTATTTAAAGAGGTCTTAAGGCTATGGCGCTTTCAGAAAATGAATTAAGAAATTTAAAACCTAATAAGGTTGTTGATGCGCGTGGAACTGCATGTCCAGGTCCCCTTTTAGCAGCTAAAAGAGCTATAGGCGAGATCCCGATTAATGGAATCCTTGAAGTTTTGTCTTCTGATCCTGGTACTAATAGAGATCTACCACTCTGGGCTAAAAAAATGGGTCACGAATATCTTGGCACCCTAATTGAACCGGGTTACTGGAGGATATTTATCAGAAGGAAGAAATAACTATAAAAAATAAAATTTATTTTTTATATATTTAAGAAGACTATAAATGATTGCTAATGTTAAGGTTTTCATATTGATTTAAATCAGTGTTAAAGGGCGCCCAATCATAAGAAAATATAGAATACTTATTTAGTTTGGGTATTTAACTAAAGAATTATGCATTACAATGTGAGACATGGTTCTATTCATCAATTAGTGATTTATTAAATTAACCCTAGTTCCCATCAGATAAAGCTTATGTGTGGGTGCAGATGTTTGGAGGAGATCAACTTCATAAGATCCGTTATAACACTCATCGTAGAAAAGCACTACTCCTCAAAGGCAAATCATGAGAAGATGAGCCTCTACGACCTCATAACGTTCGGCATAATGGCGCACAAGCACTTCGACGGAATATACAAGAAAGCATACAGAGTCCTAATAGAAGACCTCACTCTTCCCAAAAGTAAGATACAACAAGATAGTTGAGAGACTCAACAGATACGAAAAACTCCTAATCGAATGCCTAGGACTCTTCAAGCTCGAGAATCGTGGACTCCAAACCAATAGAGACAAAGAAGCTCTCCATGCTCGGGAGGCATGAGAAGAGAGGGAGCGTGTGAAGTTTAATTCATTAAAGGGAGTTCTATGTAGGATACAAGATAACGTGCTGTACGGATGGGAGGTATTTGAGCCTCCTTTATGTTGATTCAGCTAATAAGCATGATTATTGTGAAGGAGAGGGTGGAGGAGATTTTAGTGAGAGGTTTAGGGGTTGTGTTGTTCTAGACGAGGTTTTCTCAGTTGGATGAGTTTGGTGTGAGGTTCATGAGGGTGGTTTCGAGGAGGGGTTTAGCTGTTAAGATACTCCTGTCCATATTATCTTTTAACATATATCAGATGGTGAGGGGAGCATGATGGGAACTAGGGTTAAATTATAACTTTTTAAAGAAACTCAACTAATATATTTGATTTATAACTTTATATACTAAATAATTATGTTAAGGTTTTTATATATAGTGTTTCTAATATGTTAATTAAATAAGTATATATGTCCGTTTAGGTTTCTTTAATGAGGATTATTATGTCTGAGAATAATGAAAAGAGTAAATTATACCCCAAGATCTTAGTATTCTCAACAGATTCAATTTCAGATCCTGGTATAGATTTAGCCGGGTTACTAAAGCTACATTACCCATCAACTGTACTCACAATAAGTGTTCCTTGCTCCAGCATCATTAAGCCCAAATGGATTTTACACGCTATAGAATGTGGCTTTGATGGAGTTTTTGTTGCAGCAGATGGAACTGACTGTCCTTATCTGCCTGATTGTACAGAAAGAACCTCAAAAAATGTTGAAATTGCGCAATCCTTGCTTAAGGAAAAAAATTATGACCCCGCTCGAGTAAAAATGGCTGCAATCTGCTCTGTCTGCTCAGAAGCTTTTGTAAATCATATACGTTATTTTATCGAAACTCTAAAAAGCCTACATGAAAAGAGGTGATACCATGGACAATATTGATAATTATGATGTGCTGGTAATAGGGGGTGGCATAGGAGGTATGGAAACTGCCTTAAATCTAGGCGATATGGGATTCAGAGTGCTTCTCATTGAAAAAAGTCCGAGCATTGGTGGTAAGATGATTTCATTAAGCAAAGTATTCCCTACCCTAGATTGTGCTTCGTGCATATCCACTCCAAAGATGGCTTCTGTCATGCACCATCCCATGATTACGGTGCTAACCTATTCAGAGATTGATGAGATTAAGAAGGATGGCAATGTCTTCATAGTAAAAATAACCAAGAAACCTAGATATGTCAAAGAAGATGCCTGCACTGGTTGTGGTCAATGTGAAATGGCTTGCCCTGTAGTTGTACCTGATGAATATAACTTAGGTTTGGTAGGAAGAAAGGCTGCATACATACCATTCGCCAATGCTTCTCCAAAAATAGCGCTGATAGATCTTGATCATTGTGTTTTATGTGGCATGTGTGAAAGAGTTTGTCCGGCCAAAGCTATAGATTTTTCTCAGCATCCTGAGAATATAAATATAAAAGTTAAGAGTATTGTCATAGCCACGGGTTTCAATCTATTCCCAGCTGAAAAGGTTCCAAATCTTGGTTTTGGCAAATTTAAAAATGTAATAACTTCTATGCAAATGGAGAGATTACTATCACCTACAAGACCTTTTAATACTGTGCTCAGGCCTTCTGATGGAAAAGTCCCATCCAAGATTGCCTACATCCAGTGCGTTGGATCTAGAGATAAAACTCTCGGAAACCCTATATGTTCTCAGGTATGTTGCATGTACGCAATCAAGCAGGCTCAACTACTTCTAGGAGCTTTACCGCTTGCTGAGGTAACAATATTTTACATTGATATTCGAGCCTTTGGAAAAGGATTTGAGGAATTCTACAATCAAGCTAAAGATATGGGCATTAGATTCGTAAAAGGAAAGGTAGCTAAGATAGAAGAAAAAGAAAATGGAAACCTAATTCTCAAATATGAAGATATTGAAAACTCTGGCAAACTGGTGAAAGAGGAGTTTGACCTTGTTGTTCTATCAGTTGGTCTTCTCCCTTCAAATGATATAATTACAAAACTGAAAGACTTGAAACTAGAACTAGATGAGGTATCATATATAAAGTCCTTTGATACATTGCATCCGACTAAAACAAATATCCCAGGAATATTTGTAGCTGGGACTGCTTTTGGTCCAAAGGATATACCTGACACAATAAATTCCGCTGGAGATGCTGCCTGCGAAGTGGCAGAATATATAAGACTTAATTGGGGGAATAAAAATGGTAAATAAAAAGATCGGAGTATATATATGCCATTGTGGAGGTAATATTTCAGATTACGTTGATGTAAATGCTGTTAAAAAAGCCGTGGAAAATATTCCAGGTGTTGCTCTTGTAAAAACAGTAATGTTTGCTTGCGCTGATTCTACACAGCAAGAGATCATAAAAGATATAAAAGATTATAAGCTTGATGCAATAGTAGTAGCCTCCTGCTCGCCAAAATTACATCTACATACTTTTAGAAGAGTAGCAGAGCAAGCAGGTTTGAATCCATATAAATATATACAGGCAAATATTAGAGAACAAGTATCATGGGCGCATTCTGACGATCCAAAAGGTGCTACTGAGAAGGCAATAAATGTTGTAAAGGGAGCAATTACTAGGGCGAAACTGGCCGTTGAATTAGAGCCAATAAAAGTCAAAGCTATTCCAGCCGTGCTTATAATTGGAGCTGGAATAAGTGGATTAAGAGCAGCTCTAGCATTTTCACAAATGGGTATAAAAGTTTATTGCATAGAGAAATCACCATTTGTGGGAGGAAGGGTTGCTCAATGGGGTAATCTTTATCCGGATGGTTCAGAAGGAAGGAGTATATTGAGTAATCTTATTGCCGAAATCAAGAAAAGAGATAATATTACAATTTTCACCAATGCTGAATTAGTTGAAAAATCTGGAAGTGCCGGTAACTTTTCTGTAAAAATTAAGATTTATCCTAGATTTGTTATAAAAAACTGTGATCGTTTTCATGAGGCAATACAAAAATGCCCTGTAGAAGTTCCAGATGATTTTAATTTTGGACTGACTAAAAGGAAGGCTATTTACAAGCCCTATGAAAATGCTTATCCAGAGTTACCTGCTATAGACAAAGAGGCATGCAATAAATGCGGAGAATGCGTAAAGGTATGCGGAGATGCAATAGATCTCAATCAAAAAGAGAGTTTTGTCGAATTAAAGGTAGGCGCAATTTTGGTCATGACTGGCTTTGATCCTTATACACCAAAGGTGGGGGAATTTGGTTATGGAAATAGTAGGAACATAATAACCCTTCAAGAACTTGAGAGAATCTTGGATATAAATCATCAGCAAAATGAGTTTGTTTTTCAAAATCAAAAAATTAACAATGTCGCATTTATTTATTGTGTAGGCAGCAGGCAAAAGAAAGAGGCAGAAAAGAAAGTAAATGAATATTGTTCTAGGTATTGTTGCACAGCAGCAATATTCATGGCTCTAAACCTTATAAAAAGATTTCCATATTTAAATATATACCATCTCTTCAGAGATATCAGAACCTATGGGAAAAATGAGCTTTTTTATGAGGCTGCATCAAGAAATGGAAATGTTTTCATAAAGTATGATGAGAATGATCCACCAACTGTTACTTTAAAGAACGGATCGCTTGTAGTTTCAGTAAATGACATGCTTACAAATAGGGAACATCTAGAGATTCCGGTAGATCTTGTCGTATTAGTTACGGGCATGATTCCCAGAAGCAATGAAAATCTTTCTAACGTTCTTAAGATCCCTACAGGAAGAGATGGTTTCTTTAATGAAGTTCATCCAAAATTAAAACCCGTGGAAACTGTGATAAGTGGGATATATATTGCTGGGGCTGCTCAGGGTCCAAAAAATATCCAGGAATCCATTTCTTCCGCGCTTTCCGCAGTTTCCAAGTCTTCATCATGGCTCATGAAAGGGGAGATCAGGCTCGAGCCTAACATAGCAAGTGTAGATGAAGATTTATGTGTTTGGTGTGGTAAATGCTTAGAGGCATGCCCTTATGAAGCGATCACAAAAATTTCCAAGGATAAAAAGGAGGTTGCCTATATTAAGAAGGAGAGTTGTAAAGGATGTGGAGCATGCGTACCAGTTTGTCCAGTTGATGCTATTCAAATAAAGGGTTACACGGATAGGGAAATCATGGAGCATATTTGTTCGATGATTAAAGCGGGTGGTGCTAATGAGTGAACGCAAAACCCTAACTGTCGATATTCTGAAAAAGAAGGTAGTAGTTAAGAAGGAGCTTTTAGATAAGGTTAGGGAGGATAATAAAATAAAAAACGCTATCTTAAATGCTATGAAAGATGGTCCAAAAACTATTCCGGAGATTTCAAGACTTACAGGCTTACCGACACCAATGGTTACCTGGTGGTTAATGACGCTCAGAAAATATGGTGCAGTTGTCGAAGTAGGAGAAGTTGGAGAAGATTTTTATTACAAATATAAGCTTAAGGAGGAGGTGAAAAAATAATGGTAATAGTAAACCCGAAACTAGTTAAAGAAATCAAAAAACTGGGTGCATTTGATATATCTGCATGCTATAGTTGTGGAACTTGTACTGCCATTTGTCCACTATCTGAAGAAAACCATGAATTTCCGAGAAAACTGATCAGATATGCAATGGTAGGTAATGAAGAAAAATTAGTAATGAGTGTTGAACCTTGGCTTTGTTATTATTGTGGTGAGTGTAGTGAATCATGTCCAAGGCAGGCAGATCCTGGAGGATTCATGATGGCTGTAAGAAGGTATCAAACTATTTATTACTCTTGGAATAAAATAGCAAGATTCTTTTATTCAAAAAGTGCTCTTGTGTTTATTCTTAGTATCTTTACAATATTTCAGTTGGCAATGTTTTACATGTTTCATGGTCCAATGATAAATGAGTATCCAGATATATACTCATTTATTTCCTATGATTTAATACATTATGCTGGAATAGTTGCAGGAGTATTCATAGTGTTAAGTGCTATTATAAATATTTCAATCATGTACAATTATGTTAAAAGAAGTGGATTACCTAACAATTCTTTAAATATTGGAAAGCATGCTAAAGAGTTTGTTACAGCATTAAAAGAAGCTCTTTTACAGCAACGTTTTAATAAATGTTCTAACACTAGTAAGCTAAGATACATTGCACACCTATCATTATTCTGGGGTTTCTTAGGTTTATTCATAGCAACCAGCCTACATTATATAGGTGATATATTAAGCATACATGTAGATGTAATTTATCCTAGAATTCTGGGAATTCTTTCAGGAGTATTATTAATGTATGGTAGTTTGTACTTCATATATAAGAGATTAGAGAAAAAAGAGACCTATGCGAAGTATAGTCACTTTTCAGATTGGCTCTTTTTGATACTCCTATTCATGACAGGACTAACAGGTTTCTTAATCGACATTTTCCTATACACTGGAATGGCTTTTGCTACATACATTACATATGCTATACATTTAATGTTCATATTTGATTTATTAATCACAGCACCATTTACTAAATTTGCCCACGCCATCTTCAGACCCTTCGCACTATACCTCAAACAGCTAACACAACAATGAAACACGATTTTATTCGTGTATAAAAAATAGTATATTTTTATCTTTGATCCAATTGTAATCCTGCAATTCATATTATAAAATTTATAACTAAATAACAATACTTATGTTCTAAACTCAGTGACTTTGTTTATTTCAAAGCCATGAAAAAGGTGTTTGCAGAGACCAAGAGAATTCTGAAAGAGGATGCACTATGCATTGTGAGTTTCTTGAAGCTGAACAGAAGATTTGTTGGCATCTCTATAGACTTAATTAGAGATGCGGCCGCCGGGATTTGAACCCGGGTTGCCGGCGTGGCAGGCCGATGTCCTAGTCCAGGCTAGACGACGGCCGCGTTTCCCCGTTTAACAGTAATTCATGGCTACTTATAAATATTTAAGTTTATCGTTAAAGCTGACACAGCCTAGAAAATTAGAAACAATTTATCTTAGTTTTTCTTTTAGGAATTTATTTTTCGTAGAAGAATATTTTTATCTGTGTTACTAAATAATACTTTATGCTACGTGAATTAGGCTTCTCAGAAGAGACATATGGAGAAACTATCCTAGTAGTCGTTATAAATAATAAAATAAATGCCACACCAATAGGTGTTAAATTAATTAATGATAATCTAATGCAAGCTACCATTTTTAAAGATTCTCTAACCTATCTAGGATTAATGAATAATAAAGAATGCACAATTAATATAACATCAGATGCGCGCGTTTTTTATAGACTTGTGATGAATGAGGAATTAAAAACCGATGAACTAATGCTGAGTGAAAATATTAATACACCAGCACTAAAATTTGCTGATGCAGTAATAGAAACAAAAGTTATTAATGTTATAGATAAAATTGATAGAGCAATTTTTTATTTCTTACCCGTAAACATAAAGATACTTAAGTCAATACCCAAAGTATTTAATAGAGCACATCCAGCAATTATTGAAGCTCTAGTGCATTATACAAGAATAAAACCATATAGTGACATGAAATTATTTAATGAAGTAGATAAATTAATTGAACGTATTAAAATGTGTATAGACACTGTACAACATTCAACAAAAAATGCAGAACTATTAACTATTGCAAGTAATATCTTAAATAATGCTATTAAACTGAAATCCGAAAATCTATTTTAAAATATTTTATCAAACGTTTTTCTGCATTCAGTCATTTGTGAGCACTTCAAATTTAACCTTAACTTTCATCATAATATAACCTTTCATGATAGATGGAAACTTTAGTGAATTCATAAGAAGTTTAGAACTAATGAATATCCCTATCTATCATAAAAATTCATGTACTTTTCTATTATTATGAAATAAAAATAAATTATGTGAAAGTTTTGTTAAAGAAGATGATAATGACTGATATTAATGATTTGGATCAAATAATTAAACAGGTTAAAAATGGGGACGATCCAGAAAAAATTAAAATGCTTCTTTCCAAATTACAGGAATTTATACCACCGAATCCTGATAATATGATAGAATTAGATAGACTTGGGAATCGTTCATATTTTCTAACAAATACGGGTGTAGTAGTTAGATTCGCACCTGCTTCTGAAGAGGGTTTACCATTTTTATATATTCCAACTAGGAATATTAGTTATGATGAGATTCCTCTCCAAACGTTAAATAATATAAAAAGAAATCTCAATAGGATATTAAATGATATACATTACACGCTTTCAATATGGATTCGCAGCATACCTACTTCGCACCCTATGTATTCTAGAGTGCAATCATTAATAATGTATTTAAATAATCAATCTAATCTCCTATGACCTCAACTATTATTCTACGTTGACTTCTAGGACCATCAAGTTCTACTAAGAAAATGTTTTGCCATGTTCCTCTTATTATCCTACCATCTTTAATTGGAAAAATTTTCTCTGAACCAATTATAGATGATGCTATATGCGCATGAGCATTGTCATCTATTATATTATGCTGATATTGAGCATTCAAAGGAAATAGTTCCTTTATTTTATTAACTATGTCAGTAAGCAATCCGGACTCATGTTCATTTATTATAAGTGTTGCAGTAGCATGGGGAACAAAAATAATACAAAACCCATTTTTTATACCACTTTCTTTGATAATTCTTTCAATTTCACCAGTAATATCTATTAATTCAATACGTTCATGGGATCTTACATATATTTCGTTAAAGAGTATTTTCATTTAATCTCAATAATACTCTCTACTGAAAGTTTAAAAATTTTAGTTTATTTTTATTAATTAATGTCAACAATAAAATTTGAAAAACTGTCATCAGAAACTTGGGCTTTAATAAAAGGTCCAGCAAAAGTAGAGATAAAAGACGGAATAGTTGAAGTTTTTGGAGCTACACTTAAAACCAATGATTCATTTACAGTGATAGGTGGAAGACAAGCGCCTATGAAATGCATCACAAATACTGAATTAATGATAACGCTCGGAGAAAATGGTAGTTATGAAATGGTTAAAGAGAAATTAATACCCGATGATTGGGATAATGCAGTAAATGAAATCATAAAACATCCAAGCCCAGTTGTAATGATAATAGGTGCAGTAGATACAGGCAAAAGTGGATTTGCTTTATTTTTAACTAATAAACTAATAGCTAATGGAATGTGTGTTGCTGTAATAGACACTGATGTAGGGCAATCAGATATAGGCCCACCAGGAACCATAAGCATGACAATATTAACAAAACAAATTCCATCATTCCTAGATGCAAAATTAATTGATGCATATTTTATCGGTGATAAAACACCAGTAGGACATTTATTACCAGTAGTGGTTGGATCACATAAAATGGTAAAAAAGGCACAAGCTCTTGGAGCTAATGCAATAGTGATAAATACATCTGGATTAACTAGAGGAGGTGTTGCGATGGCTTTAAAATATCATATGATCGAAACAATAAATCCTAATATACTAGTAGCATTACAACAAAATAATGAATCAGAACACTTACTTCGACCACACACAGACATAATAAAGATAATAAGGTTAAAAACACCCAGCCATATTTTAAAAAGAAACCGTGAAGAACGAGGTGATTTCAGATCATTCAAATTAACAAAATATTTATTAAATGCTAAAAGCATTACCCTAGATCTTAACAAAACCACATTACTAAATACTACAATTAAACAACTGCCTGAAGACACTTTCCTAAAAGAAATCATAAAAAATACATTACACTTAGATCCAGCATATGCTGGATCAGATGGAACGAGCGCAGTAATAGTTATTGATGAATTATTACCACAAAACCAATTAGAATATATTAATAATATTTTAAGAAGTATTGGATTTGAAGATGTAAAAATCATTGTTCCTCAACTTCTTAAAGGACTTCTTCTTGGATTGTATGACGCTACTAAAAATTTCCTAGGTTTAGGAACACTCGAAAGGTTAGATTTACATAAAAATACATTAACAATAAAGAGTCATGTTAGTGAAAATGATGTAGTAAAAATAAAATATGTATATTTAGGTTATCTCATACTTAATGAGACTGGCATTGAATTAAAAAGATTAAAACCTGGAACCTTCTAATAACATAAATATTATGAACAATTTTTCTTATTGGAAAAGTTTATCTAAGATTTATTAAATTATTAGCATGATAATTATGACATTAAAAACACCTTACTATACAAGAACTGGTGACAAAGGTGAAACAAGCCTTATAGGAGGACGTCGTGTTCCTAAATACAATTTAAGAATAGAAGCCAGCGGTTCAATAGATGAGCTCAATGCATTTCTAGGTTTAGCGCGAAGTATTTGTACTTATGAAGATCTTTCAAAAACATTGGAAAATATTCAACAGGACCTCTTTATAGTTGGTGCTGATATTTCTGCACCGGATGATATCCCACAGTCTTTCAATATACCAAGAATAACAGAAAAACATACAGAAGAACTTGAAAAACTTATAGAGCAATATGTTAAAGAGATAAAACCTTTAACACGATTCATACTTCCAGGTGAAACACAACTAGCAGCATTACTTCATGTTGCTCGAACAGTATGTCGAAGAGCAGAAAGAGTAGTAGTACATTTAGCAAGTAATGAATCAATCAATCCACGTATAATAGTTTATCTCAATAGACTCTCTAGCTTACTTTTTGTACTAGCTAGAGTTGCTAATGCCCGAGCTAAAATCAACGAACTAGAAGTTACTTACAAAAAATAAAAATATTATCATAATTTGTTGTGCACTCTCATGATCAAGATTATCAATAATTGAAAGTTTAAAGAAATAAACTTATATAAATGATAACATATGTTATATTGGAGTGAATGAAATGAGTGATGTCAAGAAAGAATTAGATTTCGATTATAGTAAGTATGCATTTAAAGATCCAGAATTATATGTATATAAAGCTAAAAAAGGTTTAAGTAGAGAAATAGTTGAAGAAATCTCAAGATTAAAAAATGAGCCAAGCTGGATGACTGAGTTCAGACTTAAAGCATATGATATTTTTGTCACAAAACCAATGCCTACGTGGGGAGCAGATTTAAGTGAAATAAACTTTGATGATATTGTTTATTACATAAAACCTACTGAAAAAAAGAGTAGGAGCTGGGATGAAGTACCTGAATACATAAAAAAGACCTTCGAACGTTTAGGAATTCCAGAAGCAGAGAGAAAATTCCTAGCAGGTGTTGGAGCACAATACGAATCTGAAGTAGTTTATCATAATATTAGGAAAGATTTAGAGGCTAAAGGTGTTATATTTACTGATATGGATACAGCAGTAAAAGAGTACCCTGATATAGTTAGAAAATATTTTGGGACTGTAGTTCCTCCAAATGATAATAAATTTGCCGCATTAAATAGTGCAGTATGGAGTGGGGGGAGCTTCATTTATGTCCCTGAAGGAGTGGAGGTTGATATACCATTACAAGCATATTTCAGAATAAATGCGGCTAATGTAGGACAGTTTGAACGAACATTAATAATTGCTGAACCCTATAGCAAAGTACATTATATAGAAGGTTGCACTGCACCAATTTATAGTACAGATTCATTACATGCTGCTGTTGTAGAAATAATAGCTAAAAAAGGTGCAAAAGTAAGATACACCACGATACAAAATTGGTCTACCAATGTTTATAATTTAGTTACTAAACGCGCATTTGCATATGAGGATGCCACAGTAGAGTGGGTTGATGGAAATATAGGTAGTAAAGTTACTATGAAATATCCAGCAATATATCTACTTGGTAAAGGTGCTAAAGGCGAAGTAATATCTGTAGCATATGCCAAGAGAGGACAACACCAAGATAGTGGTGCTAAAATTTATCATTTAGCGCCTTATACAACTTCAAGGATAACATCAAAATCAATAAGTAGAGATGGCGGGCGCACAACTTATAGAGGATTAGTTTATGTAGCTAAAGGTGCAAAGTATATTAAGTCAAGCGTAAGATGTGATGCACTTTTATTAGATGACATTTCAAGAACCGATACTTATCCTTACGAAGAGATACAAGATGATACAGCTATAGCCACTCATGAAGCAACAGTAAGTAAGATCAGTGAAGATCAATTATTCTATCTTATGAGTAGAGGGATTCCTGAAATAGATGCTTTAAACATGATAGTAATGGGCTTTCTAGAACCATTTGTAAAAGAATTACCCATGGAATATGCTTTAGAACTTAATCGTTTAATAAAGTTAGAAATGCAAGGATCAGTCGGATAAACTTAATATCCCTTAAAATATTATTCTTAATATTAGCAGGGATTAAAAATGTATATAACTCATGACAAACTTAAAACCAATCTAATTACTGATTATATTAGAAAAATCGATGAACCTGATTGGCTCTTCAGAATGAGAATAAACGCTTTAGAAATGTATAAAAAACTTCCTATAGAATTATCATCTTTATATAAAAAACAAACACTTGTAAATGAGACTGAAGTAGATAGTGCAATACTCTTTGGAGATAACACTGCTCAAAAGCTCATTAATGATCCTATAGAAAAAATACCAAATCTTATACTTAATATAGATTCCGAAATTGTAGAAACAAAACTTGCAAAAGAACTTAAAGATGTTGGAATCTTCTTTGCAGATTTAAACACATTACTTAATAATCATTATGATCTTGCTGAAAAATATTTAAAACAACGAATTTTAAAACCTGATGAAGATAAATATGCTGCACTTAATCATGCATTATTTAGTAATCTAATATTTGTATACATTCCTGCTGGTATTGAAGTAATAACCCCATTAAGAAATATAAACTATCTTAGTGGTAAAACCGGTACTATTACACAAACTATAATTGTTGTAAGCGAAAATAGTAAAGCAACATTTATTGAAGAAACGTACCCATTAGATCAATCCTTCAACGAACCATTTATTCATAGCAACTTAACTGAAATCTACGTGGGAAAAGGATCAGAACTTACATACGTTTCAATAGAAAACCAAAATAAACATAGCCTTTCATTCATAAACAGAAAAGCATCCATAGAAGAACAAGGAACATTAAACTGGATAGCTGGACATTTTGGAGGATCCCTAACTAGATCACGATTCGATGCCAACCTTGAGGGACCAGGCGCTAGCCTTGAAAACATTGAAGTATCTTTAAGCACAAAAGATCAAAGATTCGATATAACTGCAAATCTAAATCATAAAGCACCATCAACTATTGCTCATGCTACAATTAAAAATGTAGCTAAAGACCAATCCAGATCCATAAGCAAAGGTGTTATAAAAATAGAAAGACAGGCCAAAAACTCAAATGCTTATCTAGCCGAACATGTTATGATAATGGATGATGCACACGCCAATACTATACCTGCACTCGAAATTGAAACAAATGAAGTAAAAGCTACACACTCAGCATATATCACTCAAATTGATGAAGACCAACTATTTTATATAATGACAAGAGGATTTGATAAAAACAACACCATAAAAATAATAGCATTAGGATTTTTTGAACCAGCAATAGATAGAATACCTATACCAACACTCAGAACAGCATTACGTTATATGATAGATAGAAAATGGAGCGGAATAGAAGAAAAATTAATAGGAAAAGAAAAGATTTTCGAAGAATTAGTCATTGAAGAATCTACTGAAGAAATTACCAAAAAACAAGACATCTTTGAAGGACACTATAAATACAGATAATTATTCCTCTAGAATTCTTTGGAATTATCTTCATTTATATAAGGTGCTAATAATCTCTCAAATTCCACGATACTTGTAGCCCCAACAATACGTTCAACAGGCTCACCATTATAAAATATCATGAACGTTGGAATACTCATTATACTATATCTATAAGCTATAGCTCTATTTTCATCAACATTAAGCTTTCCTACAACAACTTTACCCGCATACTTCCTAGCAAGTTCTTCAACCGTCGGAGCCATTAATATACATGGACCACACCAAGCAGCCCAAAAATCAACAAAAACAACCCTATTATTTCGTATAACCTCATCAAAATTATTAATATCAAGTTTTATAGGTTTTGCAATTTTTTTCTCCTCAACACTACTTACACTCTTTCTCATACTTTCCTTAAGTATACGAGAATATAATCTACTCTTTATAATTTCTAAACTCTCATCATTATTCTCAGACATACTAATCACTCATCAAAGAAACCTAAAATGAACATATATACTTATTTAATTAACATATCAGAAATACTATATATAAAACCTTAACACACAATATTAGTATAATAACTTATATTATTATTTAAAGCTATAATTTAATAAATCACTAATCTCCACTTATAATTAATTATCTAAATACTAAATTATTAGAATAAATTTATGCCCCATACTATGATGCATGATTCTTTGCTATTCTCATGATTTTTGATACTAATTTAGATCAGCACTATGAATATACACTTAACTTCATTCTATAATCAGAAGCTATATACCATACATGAATATAGGAAAACCTGAACAAAACCTTACACAGCACACTCAATTGTGTAACAAGCAATGTTTCAGAAAAGTATTTAAGGGCACGCATATTTTTATTTTTGGCGGTTAGATTGAGCGAAGCACAAACAATAATGCCCATAGTACGTTTAGCAAATAAAGATTTAAATGGGCTACATAAAACTTTCTTCGCCTTACACAAGATTAAAGGTATTGGTATAAATACAGCATATGCAATATGTAGAATAGCAAATATAGATCCAGAAGCACCATTAGGTTCCTTAAATCCAAAAGATTTAAAAGTACTTGAGAACCTTGTCTTAAATTTTGCAAGCAATAATGTACCTTGGTGGTTTGTAAACAGACCAAAAGACCCTGAAACAGGTAAACATTATCATTTGATAAGTTCAGACCTTGTCCTTAAAGTGAAAGAAGATATTGATAAAGAAAAAGAACTCAAAACTTGGAGAGGCATGAGACATGCATATGGTCTTAAAGTTCGTGGACAAAGCACACGAACAACTGGACGCACAGGTGCCACAGTTGGTGTTACTAAGAAACCTAAAGAATAGGGGTTGAGGTAAATGGGTGATCCTAGAAAAATAAAAAAGAAATGGAGAGGTCCTAGACATCCATGGAGAAGCGATACACTAAAAAGTGAACTTGAACTTATAGGTAAATATGGATTAAGAAATAAGCGAGAATTATGGATCGCACGAACTTTATTACGTAACATAAGAACACAAGCACGAGCACTACTAGCTTTACGAGAAGATGAAAGAAATGCTCGTCTTAAAGTACTTCTTAATAAGCTACATAAGCTTGGGTTAGTCACTCCAGATGCTACCATAGATGACCTTTTAGGTCTTACGATAGAAGATTTATTAAATCGAAGATTGCAAACAGTTGTTTATAAACTAGGTCTCGCAAAAACAATACATCAAGCTAGACAATTCATTGTTCATAGGCATATAAAGATTGGGGGACAAACTGTTAGTAGACCTGGTTATCTTGTAACAAAAGATGAAGAAACTTTAATAACATGTGATATTCCTATTAGTAAAGTTGAAGGTAATGCGGGGTGACATAAATGAGTGAAGAGGTTACACAAAGTAAAAGCGCACTAAAATGGGGAGTAGCGCATATATATTCATCAAGAAATAATACTCTTATTTATATAACTGATATCTCAGGAGCGCATACATTCGCTTGGTCAAGTAGTGGTTCAGTGGCAAAAGTTGATAGAGAAAAGAAAACACCATACGCTGCAATGCTTGCGGCAAGTAAAGTAGCTGAGGAAGTAATGAAGCAGGGAATAAATGCTGTCCATATTAAAGTTAGAGCACCAGGAGGACACGGACAAAAAACGCCAGGTATTGGAGCAAGCGCAGCTATTAGAGCTCTTGCTAGAGCAGGTTTAATTATTGGCCGTATAGAGGATGTAACACCATTGCCACATGATACTACTAGAAAACCTGGTGGAAGAAGAGGAAGACGCGTATAACCTTTCCTTTTCTTTAACCGGTGAACATAATTTGTGCAAGAAGATTGCATTAGGTGGAACGTTTGATCGTCTTCATATAGGTCATCGTAGTTTAATAGATAAAGCTCTTGAAAGTGGATGTAAATCGATTGTTATAGGAGTTGTATCTGATAAACTTATACATTCTAAAGTACTCAGTGTATTAATAAAACCTTATAATATTAGAGCAAAAAGAGTAATGGAATATATAAAAAGAAAATCTAAAGAACCATTAGACATTATAATAGAACCACTCAATGATCCCTATGGTCCTACTATAAATGACCCTGAAATTGATACAATAGTTGTAAGTGAAGAAACTCTTCCTCGCGCAGTAGAAATAAATATGATACGAACAGAACATGGATTAAAACCGCTTAATATTATTGTTGTTGAAATTATTAAGGCAGAGGATGGAAGACCTTTAAGGGCTACAAGAGTTAGACTTAGTGAAGTTGATGAGAACGGTAAACTTTTAGCTCGTATGTTAGTTTTTTCAGTAAGTGGTGATCCCGTTGAACAAAATAACAGTCAATGATATAGAATATTCTATTCTATACGAATTGAGAAGCTCATATGAGCCTATAGATGCACAATTTTTATCAAAAAAACTTGGAATACCAATTAGTACATTAATGTCAACCTTAGAAGCCCTAAAAGAGAGAGGATTAATAACAATTAACGTACAAGAACTTTATATATATAAACTTACTCAAGAAGGCATTTTATACTCAGAAAAAGGTCTCCCAGAAAGACAGATTTATAATGCCATTATTAGCTTAGGAGGATCAGCAACAATGGAACAATTATTAAATACTGTTGCATTACCAAAAAATCTAATAGAATTAGGTATTGGGCACGCTCGTAAACTTGGGTGGATCACATTAAAACAAGAGTCCGATAAATTCGTGCTAAAAGCATTACCTCAAATCGTTGAGAGTAATTTAGAACAACTTATTCAAAAATTATCAAGAGGGCCGCTCACAGTAAGACCAGTTGAAGATATCACATTTCAAGAATTAGTAAGAAGAAAATTAGCTGAACGTAAAGTAATAAAGACATATAAGATTTCTTTAACTGATACTGGTAAACAGTTATTAGATCAGGGATTAATAATTTTAAGTACTGAGAAAAGTACGCTTACATCCGATGATATACTTTCTGGACGTTGGACAACCTTATCTTTAAAATCTTATAATGTAAAAGCCTTACCACCAATAATCTATCCTGGTAGAAAACATCCGTACATTTCATTCCTTGAAGAAGTAAGGAAAATACTATTAGAAATGGGATTTAGTGAGGCTGAAGGATTTTTTGTAGAACAGGAATTCTGGAATTTTGATGTATTATTTCAGGCACAAGATCATCCCGCGCGTGAAATACATGACAGTTATAGAGTAAAGCAACCTTCATTGGGCACACTTGAAGATTCTGAACTTGTAGAAAAAGTGCGTAACACTCACGAATCAGGATGGATTACTGGATCTCGTGGTTGGAGATATAAATGGAGTGCTGAAATAGCAAGGAGGCTTATATTAAGAACCCAAACTACATCCGTATCAGTTCGTTATCTCTATAAACACAAAAATCCGCCAATTAAAATGTTCGCTCTTTCACGAGTATTTCGTCCAGATGTACTTGATCCTACACATTCTATGGAGTTCCATCAATGTGAAGGGATTGTCATGGATAAAAATCTCACATTTAGAGATTTACTTGGCTTTTTAAAAGAGTTTAGCAATAGATTAGGCATAACAAAAATCAAATTTAAACCTTCTTATTTTCCATTCACTGAACCTAGTGTAGAAGGTTATATTTATCATGAAAAATTGGGTTGGATCGAAGCATTACCTGGTGGAATGTTTAGGCCAGAAGTTTTAGCTCCATTAGATATAAAATATCCCGTATTAGCATGGGGTATAGGAATTGATCGTTTAGCCATGGCAGTGCTTGGTATAAATGATATTAGAGAACTGTTTACAAGAGATTTATCTTACTTACGTAATTTTCCATGGTTGAGGAGCCATGCCAACTATTAATATTGATATAATAGATTTATTCAATTTATTAGAGACATCACTTAGCGAAGAACAGCTAAGAGAACTTTTAGAGTATACTAAATGTGAGATTAAAGAAATTAAAGGCACTACAGCAACATTAGAAGTAAATGCCGATAGACCAGATCTATTTTCTGTTGAGGGACTAGCAAGAGCAATAAGACCATTAATTGGAAAGAAAAATAAGTTAATACCTACAAAACATAGCAACTATAAAATAATTGTAGAACCTTCAGTACTTGAAGTCAGACCTGCAATAGCAGCATTTATAGTCAAAGGAGTTAAGATCAATGATACAATTCTATCACAAACTTTTCAATTCCAAGAAAAATTACACGAAACACTTTGCAGAAATAGGAAAAAAGGGTCAATAGGACTCTATGATATCTCAAAAATCACTACAACAATAAAATACAAAGCACTACCACTTACAGAGATAAAATTCAGACCATTAGATCAGCAAATAATTATGCGCGGTGATGAAATAATAAAAAATACTGATAAAGGATTAAAGTATGGATCATTAATAGGAAATAAGGCACCATTACTAATAGATGAGAATGGAACAGTACTTTCCATGCCACCAATAATCAATAGTGAAGATACAAGATTAACAGTAGGTACAAAAGATGTACTCATTGATGTTACAGGTTTTGATAGAGAATTTGTAACTAATGTAGGACGAATAATAGCTTATAATTTAGCTGAACGAGGAGCAACACATATTGAGAGTGTAACAATTGAATATCCAGATATTACATACATACCATCATTAGAATACCAACAAATCAAATTATCTAAAGAATTAATCAACAATACACTAGGATTACATTTAAACATAAGAAGTATCGCAAAACTACTTAAAAAAATGAACCACATAATTACAATCAAAAATAATAATGAATTATTAGTTGAAGTTCCTCCATATAGAGTTGACGTATTGCATCCAATAGATTTAGTTGAAGATGTAGCAATAGCGTATGGTTACATGAAAATAAACCCAACATATCCACTCATAAACACTAAAGGTCATGAACTACCAATTCGTTCATTAGAGAAAGGTATACGTGAAATTATGATAGGATTAGGCTTTCAAGAAATTTTAAATTACATGATGACATCACCCAAAATTCAATTAGAAAACATGCTTCTACCAGAGTCAGAAATAACAAATATTATTGAAGTAGAAAATCCAATGAGCGATGAATACACATCATTAAGAATATGGTTAATACCAGGTTTATTAAACTTTCTCTCATTTAATGTTGACGCTCCATACCCTCAAAAAATATTCGAAATAGGTTACACAGTACAACGTAATCCGCAATACCCTAATCTCACATTACAAGAAATGAAAATAGCAGCAGCACACACAGAATACGCAGTAAGTTATGAACAAATTCAAGCAGTAGCATATGCGCTCCTTAAAACATTTGAATTAGATCCACAATTTGAACCATTAGAACATCCAAGCTTTCTAAATGGAAGAGCAGCAGAAATAATAACTAATAATAGGAAGATAGGAATAATCGGAGAATTACATCCAAAAGTTTTACTTAATTTCAGATTAAGAATGCCCACAGCAGCATTTGAAATAAACATTACCAAAATAGCAGAAATACTTAAAATACCAACAGAAACTATATGATAAAAAATAATTCAAGACACAATAATAGTAACATCTTGAAGTTATATGAAAATTCTTTATACTAGTTTAAGATATAATAGTAGGTGGAGGCGATATCTACCCTCGTTTGAGAGAGCACAGGCTAGAGGGGCGTAACGCACCGCAATGAGCCTGTGTGTTGTAGCGAGGGTACAGCCTCCACCATTAATTTTAAAAAAGATTTATAGCATAAAATGCGTAAACTTAATAGTGAGATATTTAGTAAAGTATTGAGTATCTAAATTGGAGGTTTGGGATAAATGGGAGGACCCCCAGTAACAGCAAAATACGTAATAGTAGCAAGCCTTGAAGTAGATGGAGTTATAGATAAATCAGACGTCATCGGAGCAATATTTGGTCAGACAGAAGGTTTACTCGGAGACGAACTAGAGTTACGCGAACTACAAAAAACTGGCAAGGTTGGAAGAATAGAAGTAAACTCTGAAAATAAAGGAGGAAAAACATACGGCGAAATAATAATTCCAACAAATCTTGATAAACCAGAAGTCGCACTCATTGCTGCAGCCATAGAAACTATTGATAAAATAGGACCTAGCAACGCAAAAATATCACTCAAAAAAATCATAGACCAAAGAGAAGAAAAAAGAAAGAAAATACTTGAACGCGCAAGAGAAATACTAGCAAAATGGAAAGAAGAAAGTGGAGTAGAAACAAAAGAGCTCATTGAAGAAATAATAAGTTCACTAAAAACGTCCGAAATAACAACATACGGGCCTGAAAAATTACCGGCTGGACCAGATATTGATAACGCTAACGAACTCATTGTTGTAGAAGGGCGAGCCGATGTAATAAACCTATTAAAACACGGGTTCACTAATGTAATAGCATTAGGAGGCGCATCAGTACCAGACACAATAATAGAGCTAAGTAAAAAGAAAGCTGTAACAGTATTTGTAGACGGTGATCGCGGGGGAGAACTTATACTAAGACGATTAATACAGGTTGCTAAAGTTGATTATGTAGCACGAGCCCCATCTGGTAGAGAAGTAGAAGAGTTAAGCGGAAAAGAAATTGTAAAAGCGTTAAACAGCAAAGTCCCATTAGAAACATTTCTTGAACAACTAAAGAAACAACCAGAAAAAGAAGAAAAAATGGAAGAAATAATTGAAAAAACGGAGGTATTAGAAAAAACAGAAGAAATAAAGAAAGAAGAAGCTATAGTAAAACCAACAGTACCCCAATTACCAACTCAATTAATAGAGACTGCAAAAACATTAATGGGCACAATGGAAGGTGTCTTTTTAAATAAAGATTGGGCACAAATTGATCGTTTTCCAGTCAAGGATGTAGTAGATAAATTATCAAACGCTTCAGACGTACAAGCAATAATAATTGATGGTGTAATAACTCAAAGACTAGTCGACTTAGCTAATGAAAAAAAGGTTTCTTATATTATAGGATACAGAATAGGTAATCTAGTAAGAAGACCCGTAAATATAAAAATATATACATTCGAATCACTACTATCAACTGTACTCTAGGGAGAAAATAGTGAAACTCTTAGAATTTAACGAAAAGAAGAACTATCTAAAAATATTAGTTGAAATCCCTGATGATCTAATACACTTAGCATTAATAATAAATAAAAAAGATATAATTTATGGATGGACCGAACGCCAAAAGAAAGTACAACGAATTGAAAGCGAGGAAAAAGTAGGCAGAATAAAAATATTCTTAGGTATAGAAGTTGAAAAAATCGCATTCAGCCAGTTCGGGGACTCATTAAGAATAACAGGAAAAGTAATCAATGCACCAGAAAACATGAGCATACAAGGCTCCTATCACACAATGAATATATGCGTTGGCGATACGATAGAAATTGAGAAAAAGAGTGAATGGTCGCCCAAAATAATCAAACAAATAATTGAAAGATCACGCACAGCAAACAAAAAAATTATCATAGTATCATTAGATTTTGAAGAAGCAGCAATAGGATTACTCTCAGATAGAGGATTAAACATATTAGAAACAATAGAAAGTGAACTTCATAGTAAAAGACAAGAATATGAACAAAACAAAGAAACATTAATTGAAAAATATTTAAACAAAATCACAGAAGAACTAACAAAACATATTACAGATGAATCAATCATACTTTACGGACCAGGATTCCTAAAAGAAGAATTGGCAAAAAGAGTACGCCAAAACATTGGAAAGTCAAAAGAAATAAAGCTCATAACAGGTTCTATAGGTGGTACAGACGGTTTATGGGAAGCAATACATAACGAAGAACTACTCAGCGAACTAAGCGGATTATCAATGATAGATGATATAAAAACAATGAAAAAACTCATCGAATTATCACAAGAAGGAAAAACAGCAATAGGAATAGAAGAAGTAAATAAAGCCGCCCCACTCAAAGTTATCGACACACTAATAATATCAAGCTCAATTTTACATAATGAAGAGACATTTAATAAAGTTTTAGAAATAGCAAAACAAACATTCAGCTTCGGAGGAAACATAAAAGTTATACCATCCGAAAGCGAAGCAGGAAAAAATCTCGAACTAATGGGCGGTATAGCCGCAATACTCAGATATAACATTCAAATACAACAATAAACAACACTATTTTTATAAATTACTAATCAAACGTTTATATAAACGTTCTGAATACCACCTTACTAAACTAGGCGCATGCATAGCTATATTATGTGCAATCCTATATGAAAGACCAATAAATAAATCACCGTTAAATCCCCTAATAATAGCATTAACAATTTTCTTAGCCACATCCTCAGGTTGTAAAACAGGACCCACTGTCTTATCAACATTAATAAGTTTTTGTGCTGTAAGAGTTCTCATAGTATTTGCAGAAAAGTTTGTCTTAACATAACCCGGGTAAACACCTATAACACGTATATTATAAGGTTTAAACTCAATCCTCCAACTATCAGTAAGTACCTTCAAAGCAGCTTTAGTAGCAGCATACAATCCCATCCAAGGTATTGGAACAAAAGCTGCAAGACTTGAAACATTCACTATACAACCACTCTTATTACCAATCATAATCGGTAAAATCTCTTTAGTAAGAAACACTGGTGCTGAAAAATTTGTTAATATAACTCTCTCAATCTGTTCATCATCCATCTCTTGCAATGGTCCAGAAACACCAATACCAGCATTATTTATAAGCACATCAACTTTAGAATATCTCTTTAACGTTTCACTAACTAAATTTCTTATCTCTGATAAACTTGTTAAATCAGCTTTAACAGGCAAAACATCATAACCAGTAAAAACTTGCGAAACAAGTGATTTAAGCTTTTCACCATTCCGTGCTACAAGCACAACAGAAAAACCTTTCATAACAAGCATTTTAGAAACAGCTAATCCTATACCTGAAGAAGCACCAGTAACTATTGCAACATTCCCACTCATATTAAAAACAGAAAATTCTAGAGATTTTAAATTTATCCATACCTTGGAAACCATCTAAATTCCATAAAAGTTAAAATTAATGTTTAATATTAAACATTGCACCTGATTATTTGTTTAGGAGTTCTTCAAGTTTTCAATTGATAGGCGCATGCTTTAGTCTTTACTCCAAAGTAATTTTTGACCCTTATCTAGAAGAATATTAACGAGATCATCAACATGCTCGACAACGTACAAAGGGACATAATACCACCTATATTAAACGTTTAAATACTTTAGTAATGTTAAGCAAAACGTTGATGTATACTACTAAGATGTGTTTAGAATATGTTGTTAAGGAGATTGTGAAAATTCTGTTTATGCCAGGTGGACTGATATATAGTTCGAATTGCGTTGTATTATTAGTTGGAATAAGCTTATTAATCTGACTACTGTTATATGTTTGGAGCATTTATATGGGTTTGACTATGGAGATTCATGTAGGTAAGAAAAGGACGATTGTTATACCTAAAGCTATTGCTGAAGCCTTAAATATAGACGAAGGTTCTCGTATTTTACTAGAGTTAAAAAATGAGTATGTTATTATAAAACCATTGCCAGATGCTATAACACTTTCTCTTAAAGGTGAAAAAATAGCTAGGATTACATTAGAAGAATTGGAGGCTGTTAGTGTTGAAGAGCAAAAGAAACATATCGGAAAGAACTAAAATTCTTATTGATACATCTTTCATACTTCCAGCACTTGGAATAGATGTTGAAGATGAAATTTATAGAACCATAAGTCATTTTCGCCAATTAGATATATATTATATTGAGATAGAGATTCTAGAAGCAATGTGGAAAATTCTCAAGATCGTTGATAGAACTAAGTTAAGCAGAATATTGTTAGGACTTGAATCAATTAAGAGAACTTATAAGCTAATAGAACCACCTTCTAATGTGTATATAGATGCCATTAAAATATATGACAAAGGCCATAAAGATTACATTGATGCATTACTCTATGCAACAGCTAAAAACTTAAACATACCATTATTAACAATGGATTATCCATTCATTGAATTTCTAGAAAAGAATAATTATGAAATTAAGAATGTAATCATAACTCCTAAAGACCTCCAGTAATATATTAATCTGAACTTATTATAAAACTCATAATGCCATCATTAAGTTGCAAACTTTATATTATAATATGAGGCTTACAATATTGCTTACGATTTAAATTAAATCAAAAGTAAAAAACACTATTTTTATTATAAACGACGTAAATCAACGCACGCAACACAGTAATCTTAAGTTAAATTTAAATAAATTAAGAATTAATTATGTTATTGATGGATCATGGATCAGTTCATTGTTACTACAACTCCAAACGTGCCTGGCTATAAAATTGTTAAAATTTTAGGCATAGTGAGTGGTATAACCGCGAGAACTAGAGGTTTTGGTGGCAAATTTATTGCAGGTCTTCAAGCTTTGGTTGGAGGAGAAGTCTCAGCATTCACTGAAGAGATGCTAAAAGCTAGAGATGAAGCAATCAAAAGAGCTATAGATCAAGCTAAAACATTAGGAGCAAACGCTATAATTGGATTAGATTTTGAAACGTCAGAGATTTTTGAATCAGTAGTAATGGTATCCGCTACTGGAACAGCTGTCGTAATAGTTCCTGAAGCACCATAACATTTTTAAGTATCTTAAAGATTTACAATAAAAATGAGTTGAACAACAATGAACAATAAAACATTGGCATTTTTAATAGGATCTCTTATAATAATATTAATAATAGGTTTTCCTTACATCATATCTCAGTTAGTTCCTACAATAACAGTCACTTCCACTACAACAATTACAAAGACTGTCACAATTACAATGAATTATACGTCAACCGTAACTAAAACGATAGTAATAGTAGATTGGTATTATTATTTAAGTGGTATTATTATCATAATTATGCCATTATTAGTGTTAATAGCATTTCTTTTAAAGAGAAAATAAATCATAACTTTATCAACTCCTTTAACTCCTGTCTCCGTCCTCTAATGGGACGGAATTACCCCAGGAGTCTTGGGGGTTACCTCCCTTTACGGAGGCTACTCGATCATGACCAACAATAAAAGACAACGGCTTATTCACGTTGCTTAACACAACGCCAGTAGCAATTTTCAATATGTTCAAAGCACCATTCAAATCAGCATGCAACTTATGATTAAACGGACAAACAACAACGCCTCTTTCCTCACGCACAACCTCAACACCATGATACACACAATACTTTGACGTATTATACTCTATTACCTCAAACACTCTGATACCATATTCCTGCGCTTTGAGCTCAATGATGTCCATCAGCTTACGGTAAGACCACAAGTTTACTGTAAACTTATTGCCGATATCCTGTGCACTATTGAAAGGATAGCCCAAGTATAATTCAGAAACACCCAAGCCCCACAAACGCTTCACCAAATGATTAGCCAAATTCCTATACAAATGCAACAAACGCCTATAAAGCTTCCTAAACAAACGCCCCTTCACCCTACTCCACTTCTTGAACTCACCAAGCCTACCAGCATTCCTAGCATTATCAGCGAGGGATTGCGCCTCAGCAATCCGCTTCTCAAAATAGAAGTAGTCCTCCTTCGCCCTAACACCCTTGTACAGCAACCACGTGCCATCATCAACCACAACACTCGCCAAAATATTAATACCGAGGTCAACAGCAGCCCTCTTACTACCCTTTGGCTCCGCAATCTGAATGCGTTTCCTCTCGCCATGTACAATGTGTTTGCTTGGTTTGCCGGTTTTTGTGTTTTCTGTGCCAACGTCAACTGGTATGTGAGCGTACCATGCTCTCTTAATTTCATCATAAATTATCTCTAGTCTGCCCTGCTTACCATACCATTTTAGTTTTCCTGTGAAGGGTATTTCTATGTTCCAGTCTTTTAAGTAGAGTGAGCGCTCACGTACTTCATAGCGGTCGCATCTAATAATTAGTATTAGTTTTCTCTTGTTTGTTTTTCTGTTTTTCCAGTAGCCTGGTGGTGAGATGTGTTGTATGTGTTTTGGTAGTTTGCCTTCTTTTTTCTGTTTTAGTAGTTCGAAGAATGCGTGCCATGCTTCGTTGTTCTTTTGAATGATAGTTTGTGCTGTAACGCTACCCAGTATTTTCTTGTATTTTTCGTAGTATTTGTTTGCGGTTCCTTTGAGGTCTACGTGTTTGTTGTTGAAGTATTGTTGTCTTCTCTCGTACGTGAGTTCGTTCCAGAGTTTTGCGCACGCGTTTGCTAGTTTTTTCAGTCTTTTTTCTCTGAGTATTAGTTTTATGATGATCGTTCTTATGTTTGTGAGCGGGGTTTCATTGGTGCGCTTGCCTGGTATTGCGGGAGTAAGGTTCGGCTCCCGCTCCTCATGTGTTGAGAGTTGACCAGGCGTGCGCACCTCAACCCCATCAGATTTTGGGTATAGGTTGTATTTAAACTTTTGGTCAGGAGTGCTGTGTTGCACGACTTGAGCGTGCAGCGTGAAGTTTTTAGTTTAAGCCTCCTCATATTTATGCAGTGAGGTGAAATATGTGACCTCTGATAATAGAGACTGGAGCAAGTATATAGCTATTCCTCTTATAAAAGAATAAAACAAAGCAATAAAAAATCTTAATGCTTTCATAATTCATTAAAGAGTGTATAATGTGAAGTTTTGCTTTAGGTCTTCTTATATTCATAATATGATATAGGTTTCTAATGATAGAAATTAAAATAAAACATCTTCATAATCTCATAGTGTCGTTATTCAGCTACAAACTTATAATTATGGAACTTAATATTACTTGTAACATAATTTAAATCATAAGGTAAAAAGCACACAATTTCTTATTACAAAAAATGACGACACTATGCATAATCTCTATAGTATTAATCTAATGTTAGAAAACACCTATAGGAATCAAAGAATTGTGCAATGTAGGAACGAAAATTTTATATATTAAATTGGCATCAATATTATGGTGATTTCTATGAGTTCAACTATAGAACGAGTTAGAACAGGTATTCCTGGTCTTGATGATCTAATTTATGGTGGTATACCTAAAAGAAATATTGTTCTACTTTCTGGTGGACCAGGCACTGGAAAAACCATTTTTAGTCAGCAATATTTATTCTATGGCTTGCAACATAATGAACCGGGCGTTCTTGTAGCACTTGAAGAACATCCAGTACAAATCAAAAGAAATATGGCTACATTTGGTTGGGACATTAAGAAATATGAAGATGATGGAATGTTCGCAATTGTAGATGCATTTACTGGTGGTTATGGCGAATCAGTAAAAAGGGAAAAATACGTAGTACGAAGTGTTGATGACATGGCAGAATTAATTGATGTGGTTAAGCAAGCTATAAAAGATACAAAAGCTGAACGTGTAGCGATTGATTCCGTCTCAACTTTGTACTTAACAAAGCCCGCAATGGCAAGATCAACATTAATGCAATTGAAACGTGTTTTATCAGGTTTAGGTGCCACAGCTGTTTTAGTATCTCAGGTGAGTGTTATAGAAAGAGGCTTTGGAGGACCTGGTGTTGAACATGCAGTTGATGGTATAATAAGATTAGATCTCGATGAAGTTAATGGTGAGTTGATTAGATCATTAATAGTATGGAAAATGCGAGGGACTAGGCATGATCTACATAGAAGACCTTTTGATATAACTGATAAAGGTATAGTAGTGTATCCAAATAAAATTGTTAAATCTAGAGGTGAATTGAGAATTACGGAATCTGCAAGCATTATTGGAGGTGAGGAAAATGAGTGAAATACCTTTAAAACCAATAGGAAAAGAGGATATTAGAAAACTTGAATTAGCATTAATTCTTGGAACACTATTTAGACCTGATGTTCTTGAAAGTGTGAGAATAGCGCAAGATAAAGTTACATGGCTTGATTCGTTAATGGTTGCGGCTAGTGCATTAGCACGTGAGCGAGGTGGTATACCAATTTCTAGAATTGCAGAAGAATTAGGACGAACAGAACTTACTATTAGAAATCATTTGAGCGGAAAAACTGAGGCTGGAAAAATTGTTAGAGAAACTTATGAAAAACTATTAAAAAGTGGAAAAATAGAATTACCTATTACATTCCAACAAGAGGATCTAAAAAAGCGTGTTGAAGAATTAGAAAAACAAAATAGTGAGCTTAATGCAAAGCTTGCTAAAATAAAGAGCACTATTGAACAATTACTTAAGGAGATTTAGTTCTTCCCTTTTCAACACTTTTTTTGAGATTCTGAAGCTATAATAGTGTAGTTTTGTAAGTATTAAGATTAAAATAAATGAAGACCTAACCACAAAAATCTTATTTAAGAGTGTTAGTTTTATTTAATTCGTCAACAATTTTTATTATTTCATTAAGTTCTCTAATTATGTAATCAGGTTTTTCATTAATTTGCTTATTGTCATGTAGCACTAGCACAGCTATAGCTCCAATTTTCTTTGCAGGTATTATATCATATTCCGTATCACCGACTATCATTCCATTTTTAGGATCAATGTTCATTTGATTGAAAGCTTTTAGGTATATGCTTGGATCAGGCTTACCAGTTAAAACTTCATCACCTCCTACACTAACATCGAATAGTTCTCTTAAAGAATAATAATCAAGTATTTTTTCAAGTCTACGTCTTGGTGTTGATGTTGCGATTCCTAATTTTATCTTTCTCTTTCTTAATTCTTTTAAAACTTCTAAAGTATTATTAAAAAGTGGTGCTTCATTGAAATGTGTAATTACATATTCATCAAATAGATTCATATGTTGTAAAAATTTTGGGATTGCACTATCACCTGCTATTCTGCGTGTTATTTCTCTTCCATTAAGACCGATAAGCGGCTTTATCTGATCTTTTGTGACTTGATACCCTATTACTTTTAACGTTTCAACCCATGCATTAGCAAGTAAATCTACACTATCCCATAATGTACCATCTAAATCAAACACTATACCACGTATCATTGTTGCTCAGATGCACTAACATTTTTTAGAATAAATACTTGACTACTGATTAAAATTCTTGCATCGTGTTTTATCTTTTATATTTTTAGTAATGCTTACTAATTTTGGGAGAATTTCATCTGAGGGGCCTCTTAAAACATGATATGCTAGATCATCTATGGGAGTTTCAAGTATATTTATGACTATGAGCTTAGCGCCCCTCTCGAATGCTTTTATTGGTAAGCTAGCAGCAGGTTCAACAGCTAAAGACGTTCCTATAACTAGCATTACATCCGCTGCCAATGATAATTGAACTGCTTTTATATATGCATCCCTTGGTATTGGTTCATCAAAAAGAACAGCCGCAGGTTTTAATATTGAACCACAGTTTTCACAAGCAGGTATAATACCTTTTTTAAGCTTTAAAAGGAAGGGTTTTGCATTATATTCAGCTTTACATACTGGACATTTTAATTTATTAATATTTCCGTGTAATTCTACAACATTAATACTACCAGCTTTTTGATGTAATCCATCAATATTTTGAGTAATTATACCCTTAAGTATTCCTGCTTGTTCAAGCCTAGCTAACGCTTTGTGTGATGGTGCTGGTTTTACTCTAAGAAATGGTATAATTAGTTCTTGTATCATCTGCCACCAGTCATATGGTTTTTCAAAGAAATAACTTAAAGTAAATTTATCTGGATCTACACGAGACCACAATCCATCAGGGCCTCTAAATGTAGGAATACCAGAACCAACAGAAATACCAGAACCAGTTAACGCTACAGCATTAGAAGAACAGGCTAAAGTTAAACTAGCTTCTTTAAGTACTTCAAGTGGCACAACCATCACTGTATATTCTTTATAAGATTTATATAAATTTTATACATTTAAGTTAATAAACTTTACTTTAACACGTCATTCTACTTCCTTGAAATTTATCTCAGCTTTCATAAAGTTTAGTGTTGAAAAATAATTTTCTTTCCTAGTGACTTAGTACGATATTTTGATGTTGCCATATTCGCATAAGTTGAATACGCTCATGACTATTTTATGAATGCATGTTCTTATGCTTGAAAAGCTTTGTAGTTATTTTGTGGTGGATTCTTTTTCTATGAATGCTGGGCCTTTCACTTTAACCATACTACCTTCACTGGCAACTGGTTTAGCATTAAATTTTCGTAATAAATTAAATACTGGAATATTCTCTCGTAGTATATATGCATAAAGCCATTTTACACCTTTTTTCTGCGTCTCTTCAATAAGTCTCTTTATGAGTTCTTTTCCTAAACCTTTATTTCTCCAGTTTTGATGAACAACAACACCTACCTCAGCTTCCTCATTAGATATGTGTGCATCTGCTATTCCGATAATATTTTCATTCTCATCAAACGCTAGTAAGCATACAGTATTAGAACTACATATAATCTCTTGAGCAAATTTATCAAAATATTTTGTGAAATGTCCAAATCTCATATATATGCTTTCAGGATCAAGTTGATTTAGAAAATTAATAATCTTTGTTAAATCAGAACTTGTAACATTGCGAATAAAAACTTTTGTACCATCACGTAATGTAACTTCAGCTACTTTCATTATACTCAAATAATGAATATCAATATTAATCTTTAAACTTATCGTTAATCTATTGAGATCGTTTTGATAGATAATTAAGCGTTCCCATTACAGTTATAGTTATAGAGCCCATTGCATAAATAGGAATCTCATTACTTTTTGCTTCATTCTTAATTCTGTTTGCCAATATAGATATGATATCATTCTGTGATAATCCTTGTCTATTCAGATCCCCAATTAATTTTAACCATTCGTTAATGGCATCTTTATTTTTCTTAAATATTGTACCATCATTTTCCACAATACCAAAATGCGGTATCAATAGAGTTTTTGGTTTAAATGATTCTAATAAGTCAATACTTTTTAACGCTAATTCTGCATCAAAACTTGGTGGTGGCATTGTAGGTATTAAAACTGGAATGCGCGGATAAATAATACCAAGCGCATCCCCAGAAAATAACAGCTTTCTTTTCTCATCCACAATAGAAATATGATGTGGAGCATGCCCTGGTGTATAAATCAATCGCAACTCAACATTATTTCCCAGATCCACAAACAACTCATCCTTTACTGCTTCAACACGATTCTGATCCACCGGTTCGGGATACCCATAAAGTCTCATTAATTCCTCTCCATAAACTGAAGTAGCACTCTGAATTAGTTTTGAAGGATCAATTATATGCTTTACAGCACGCTCATGCGCAATAATTTTAGCATTTTTCATGTATTTAGCAAGAATCCCCACAGCTCCAGAATGATCTAAATGGACATGTGTAGGTATTATATAGTTCACATCATTAGGATTAATATTAAGCTCTTGAAGACCCCTTATAATATTAGTATAAGAAGATGCATACCCAACATCAATTAATGCAATCTTCGATCCCTTAACCACATAAGAAGCAATAGTTTTTTCAAAATTTGCACCAAACGTGTCTATTAAATAAACACCATGAGTAACAATTGATACAAGAGATTTTGACATTGTTTATCTTAATACGAGTAAATAATACAAAATAATAAAGTTAACCTCAAAATAACAAAAACCATTTTTATTTAAAATATTTATGTAAAAGTATTGTGAAAAGATATATAGTAGCTTTTTTCTCTAATTCTCTGTCGGGGGTTGAAGAGTGGGTAGGAGAATACACGAGCCAAGAAGGGGATCCCATGGATTTTATCCTAGAGTTAGGGCTAGTTCTATTTTACCCAGAGTCAGAACATGGCCCAAAATATCTGGGGATCCCCGTTTATTAGGTTTTCCAGTTTATAAAGTTGGTATGGGGCACGTTATAAAAACTGAAACTTATCAGATGAGCCCATTCCATGGTAGGGATATTGCCAAACCTATTACTTTCCTTGAAGCACCACCAATATTCATCGCAGGAATACGCGTCTATGGAGAAGAGAATGGTGCTCTCAAATCGTTAACAGAAGTTTTTGCAGAAAAATTACCAGATAAGCTATTTAGATTAATTAGCGAACGTAAAAAAGCTGTTAATACTAATGATAAAATAAAAGAACTCTACAAAATTATTGATAAGATTAAAGAAGTTCGCGTAATAGCAGCAACACAACCTTATAAAACTACAATAGGTAAGAAAACACCCGAGCTATTAGAAATCGGTGTAGGCGGAGGTAATATTAAAGATCAACTAGATTTCGTCTCTAACATCTTAGGAAAGGAGGTTAATATAACAAACGTATTTAACAATGGACAGTTAGTTGATATTATTGGTGTTACTAAAGGCAAAGGCTTTCAGGGAGTTATAAAACGATTTGGCGTAAAAGAATTAATTAAGTGGCACAAACACCGTAAAGGTTCTAGAAAAGTGGGCGCAATCAGTCCACAACATCCCTCTATGATGCGTACAGTACCACGACCTGGACAAATGGGTTTTCATAGAAGAACAGAGTACAATAAAAGAATTATAGAGATTGGGGTTGACCCATCTAAAGTTAATCCATCATCAGGATTCAAACACTATGGAATAATAAAGAATCATTATGTGATTATTGAAGGAAGCGCGCCAGGACCAGCAAAGCGTATACTTATGTTAAGATATCCGATCAGAGCCAGCCCTAACTTATTACAACTACCACAAAAAGTTATTCAAATTATTAGAGGGTGAATCCTATGTCAATCACAAAAATAAAAGTATTATCATTAAAGGGAGAAAGTATCGAAGAACTTAAAACAATACCAGAAGTATTCACAGTAGGTTATAGACCTGATCTAATTAAAAGAGCATTTCTTGCAGCATTAACAGCTTCTCGACAAGCTCAAGGAAGAGATCCAATGGCTGGTAAGAGAACAACAGCATTAAGTTGGGGTGTTGGTTATGGAATTGCCAGAGTTCCAAGAGTAAAAGGTAGTGGATATCCAGAAGCAAGTGCAGGAGCATTTGCACCAATGACTGTTGGGGGATATAAAGTAAAGGCTCCAAAAACTGAAAAGATTATTAGAGAACGGATCAATAAAAAAGAGAGACGTATCGCTATAGCCTCAGCAATCGCGGCAACTTCAGAACCTAAACTTGTAGAATCACGAGGACACATTTTACCAAAAAACATTGAATTACCAATTGTAGTAGAAGATAACATTGAGAACATTGAGAAAACTTCCGAATTAATTAATGTTCTTAAAGCACTTGGATTATATGATGATGTTATACGGGCAAAAGATAAAGTAAAAATTAGGGCTGGCAAGGGTAAAAGACGGGGAAGACGGTACAAAGAAGCAAAGAGTCTTTTAATAGTTGTTAATAAAAGCGAAAAAATAATAAAAGCAGCAAGAAACCTACCAGGTGTTGACGTAGTTAACGTCAGAAGATTAAGTATACTTGATTTAGCACCCGGTGGTAAAGCTGGACGTCTCACAATTTGGAGTAAATCAGCAATTGATATGCTCATGAATTTTAAATTACAATATGCTTATGCTGGTCTGGAGGTGGCATAAATGGGAGTAATACTTTACCCAGTCCTCACAGAATCAGCAATAGCCAAAATTGAAAAAGAAAATAAACTTACATTTGTTGTAGATTTAAAAGCTAATAAAACGCAGATAAAAGAAGAAATTGAGAAACTATATGGCGTAAAAGTTGAAAATGTAAGGATATTAATTACACCTCGAGGTATTAAAAAAGCATACGTGAAATTAACAAAGGAACATTCAGCTATGGATCTAGCCACTAAATTAGGACTTCTATAGGTGATGATAATGGGTAAACGTCTCCTTGTACAAAGAAGAGGTCGCGGCGTATCACAATGGCGCGCACCTGGATGGAAAAAAATTGCACCAGCAAGATATCCTCAAGATCTTATCGAAATAATTAATAATGGTAAAACCATTACAGCCTTAGTGAAAAATCTAATTCCTGAAAGTGGTAGAAGCGTACCTTTAGCAGAGATAGCATATGAGAATAATGTATTTTACATACCTAGTGTTGAAGGTTTATCAAAAGGCCAAACCATTGTAATAGGATGGGAAGCGCCAACATCAGTCGGCAATATAGTACCTTTAGGTTCTATTAAGGAAGGAACCATCATAAGCAATGTTGAGCGACGCCCCGGTGATGGAGGTGCAATAGCTAGATCTCCTGGAACATATGCAGTGTTGCTCTCACAAACGGAAAAAGGATCCATAATACAATTTCCTTCTGGAAAAACAATAGAATTAAATAAAAATTGCTTAGCAACAATAGGTGTAATAGCTGGTGGTGGTAAGACAGAAAAACCAAAATTAAAAGCTGGTATAAATTATAAAATAATGAAAGCAAATAAGAAGAAATGGCCACGTGTAAGAGGTAAAGCAATGTATGCTGCATCACATCCACACGGTGGTGGATCACATCCAACTGGAGGACGCCCTGTAAAGAAAACTGCACCCCCAGGTCAAAAAGTTGGTTTTTATGGTTCGAAAAGAACTGGTCGAAGAAAAGGTTAGAGGTGATAGAAAATTTTACTAAAAACTTTTATTTATCCCTTATATATTAAGGAGTGACTAATATGCCTAAAGAGTTCATGTATAGAGGATATACAGTGGAGCAGTTACGTAGTATGACAATGGATGAGCTAGTTCAGATTTTCCCAGCGCGTATTAGGAGAAGCTTGAAACGAAATCTTTTAGCTAGAGATGCCGTATTGTTAGAGAAAATTAGAAAAGTTATAAGAAGTGGTGATATCAAAAAGCCTATAAAAACACACTTTAGGGAAATGATAATATTACCTGAGATGATTGGATTGACGATTCATGTTTATAATGGTAAAGAATTTGTTCCTGTAGAGATTAAGCCAGAGATGATTGGTCATAGATTAGGTGAGTTTGCTCATACGTGTAAGAAAGTAACTCATGGAGAACCAGGTTTAAGGGCGACTCGTTCATCGATGTATGTACCGCTGAAATAGGTGTTATTTATGCCTACTTGGGGATATTCAGTAACAAAATTGGATCCAGAAAGGAGCGCAATAGCAAGTGGTAGAGATATGCCTATTTCATTTAAAGATGCTGTTGAGATATGCAAAAGCATTAAAGGTCTTGATATTGAGAGTGCAAAAAAGTTTTTGGAGGATGTAATAGCTATGAAAAGGATGGTGCCTATAAAACGTTATAAAAAGAAATTACCTCATCATTCATTACAAGGATGGTATGCAGGGCGTTATCCAGTTAAAGCGTCTAAGTATATATTAGATGTGGTAAAACAGCTCGAAGCAAACGCTGAATATAAAGGTTTAGATACTTCAAGATTGAAAATCATTCATGCAGCAGCACAAAAAGGTATGACAATAAAGAAATATATTCAACGAGCTTACGGTCGTTCTACACCCTATTTTAGACAGATGGTTCATGTTGAATTGGCAGCTGTTGAGGTGGTAAAGTAAATGTCTTCAACAAAAAACATCTCAATAAAAAAACAATTCCTTTTAGAAAACTCAAAACGTATGGAAATAATCCAATATCTTAAAACAACTTTGAAACGTGCAAGAGTTGGAAATATAGAGATTCAAAGTACACCTTTAGGATCAATGATAATTATAGAAGCAGAGCGTCCAGCACTCATAATAGGTAGGCATGGTTTAAAAATAAAAGAGATTGCAAAAACTTTAGAAGAAAAATTTGGTTTACCAAATCCTCAAATAACAGTGAGTGAACTTCAGAACCCTGCATTAAATCCTGCACTTATAGCTGAACATATAGCATTGGCGCTTGAACGAGGAATACACTTTAGACGTGTAGCAAATATAGCTTTAAGGCAGATAATGGATGCCGGTGCTAGAGGCGCTGAAATTACAATAACAGGAAAATTAATTAGTGAACGTTCTAGACGTGAAAAGTTTAAAGCAGGCGTATTATTAAAAGCTGGTCAATATTCAATGGAAGAAGTTAAGGAAGCTGTTACATCAGTGTTACTTAAACCAGGTCTCGTTGGCATTCAAGTTCGCATATTACCGCCTGTTGAATTACCAGAAGATGTTTTGCGCAAGGTTGAAATGTCCGAAATGAAGGTGGTCAGTAGTGAAAGCGGAGGAGTTCAGAAAACTCAGCAATGAAGAGTTAAATAAACGAATTAATGAAATGACAGCCGAACTAATAAAACTTAGAGGTCTCTATGCTTCAGGTCGTCCACCAAAAAATGTAATGACCTTAAGAAATTTAAGAAAAGACTATGCTAGAGCATTAACCGTCTTAAGAGAAAGACAGCTCAAGGTTGCTAAGAGTGAGAAAACAAAAGAAATAGAAAAAACAGGGTCTAAAGAAGAGTTAAAAGAAAGTAAAAACGTTGAGGTGAGCAAATAGTTGAAAATTAAACCTAAAAACCTTATTGCGCATGAATTAATTGGTCTTAAAGTCAGAGTTTATGATTTACATCATAAATATTTAGGTTCAGGTATTGTTATTGATGAAACCCGTAACCTTTTAAAAATTTTAGTTAATAATTCATTAAAAAGTTTTTTGAAATCGTCATGCGTTTTCCGTTTTATTCTTCCTGACAAGAAAGTTATAGAAATTAACGGTCGTGAAATTGTTGGTAGACCGGAGGAGCGATTAAAATGGTTGTAAGACCAGGGAAAAAAATTTTTGATATAGAACCACCAAGTAATGTATGTAATGATCCTAATTGCCCGTATCATGGTTCAATAAAAGTTAGGGGACTGATAACCGAAGGCGTGGTAATAAAAGCAAAATCACCAAAAACCGTTGTAGTTGAAAGAGAAATTATAACTTATGTACCAAAATACATGAGATATATGAGATCTAGAAGTAGGATTCATGCGCATGTTCCAGAATGCATAAACGTGAAAGAAGGTGATCATGTAATTATAGGTGAGACAAAACCAATAGCAAAAACTGTATCCTTTGTTTTATTAAAGAACCTTTCTGTGAGATGATAAAAATGTGTACAATTTTATATTATTGTTTAAATTTACATGCTCAGTGTGGTGAAGTAAATGGCTAAGAGAGGTGCAAAAGGTCCAACAGGAGTTACATATAAACCCAATATTACTAGAGGCTTACCAGTTGGTGCTATGGTTAATATAACAGATAATAGTGGCGTTTACTTAGGTTTAATCATTTCAGTCAAAGGTATTAAAACTAGATTAAGACGATTACCGACAGCTGGTGTTGGTGATATAGTAAAAATAGCTGCAAAGAAAACTAAACCTGGACTAAAAGGACAAATTTTTGATGCAGTAATAGTAAGACAGAAACAAGCATACAGAAGGCCTGATGGTACATGGATACAGTTTGAAGACAATGCTGCTGTCATAGTAACGCCTGAAGGTGACGTAAAGGGTACTGAGATTAGAGGACCTGTTGCTCGTGAAGCTGCGGAACGCTGGCCAAAGATTGCTGGTCTAGCTACAATGATAATATGAGGTGTTTAATGTGAGTATTCAACCAAGAAAACAAAGAAAAATATTATATACCGCACCGCCACATTTAAGAAATAAATTCCTTCACGCCCACTTAAGTAATGAATTACGCGAACGATACCATCGAAGAAGTATAAGAGTAAAAAAAGGTGATAGTGTAATAGTAATAAGAGGAGACTCAAAAGGTCATGAAGGCAAAGTTGTTCGCGTTGATACTGAACGTGGATTTGTGTATATAGAAGGATTAACAATGAAAGATTCAAGAGGAAGAACAGTATTAAAACCAGTTCATGTATCAAAAATAATTATTACAAAATTAGATCTTAGTGATGAGAAAAGACAAGCAAAAATTGAAGCATTAGGAAAGGCTGTGGCTAATACGCAAACTAATGAAAAAGTTGGTGAGAAACCATGACAGGACATTTAAAACGTGAAGCATCACCGTTTTATTGGCCAATATTAAGAAAAGAATATACATGGACAGTAAAACCATCACCAGGTCCACACCCATCTAGATTATCAATACCTTTACTTTTAATAGTAAGAGACATGTTAAAATATGCAGAAACCTATAAGGAAGCTAAAAGGATTATTAAAAAGGGATTAATCAGGGTTGATGGAAAAGTAAGAAGAGATGAGGCGTTTCCAGTTGGTTTAATGGATGTTATAGAGGTCGTACCTTCTGGTGAGATTTATAGATTATTACCATATGCACGCTATCCATTAACACTTGCAAAAATACCAGAAACGGAAAAGGATTTAAAAATAGGTAAAATAATAAATAAACAACGTGTTAAAGGTGGAAAAATACAAATTACACTTCATGATGGTCGAAATATACTTATAGATTCAGCATCTAATATAGAAATACCTAATACTTACGATTCATTAGTAATAAAATTATCCACTAATGAAATTGTTCAAAGAATACCATTAGCACCCGGATCTTATGGATTAACATATTCAGGCAGATCTGTCGCAAAACATGGTAAAATTATTGAAATTAGGCAACTCACTCCAAAACGTCGTTCTATCGCTGTTATTGATATTGGTGATAGTAAATCGCTTTCAGTTGGTATTAAGAACTTAATACTTATCGGTATTAATTCACCTATTATAAAATTACCTGGAGGTGATTCTGATGTCATTACAGGTAAATCCCATGACTAAGGTTAAATTAGCATCAGTAACCGTTAACATATCTGTAGGAGAATCAGGTGAAAGATTATTAAAGGCATCAAAAGTTTTAGAAGAATTAACCGGGCAAAAACCTGTATACAGGTATGCAAAGAAAACTATTAAAGGTTTTGGTATAAAGAAAGGTGAACCTATAGCATGTATAGTAACTTTAAGAGGACAACGCGCTAAAGAATTCCTTGATAAAGCACTCAATGTAGTAAATAGAAAAATACCTTTCTCAAGCTTTTCAAAAACAGGAGTATTCTCATTTGGTATTAAAGAACACATAGAAATACCAGGTGCAAAATATAATCCTGCTCTTGGTATTTTTGGCATGGATATTTGTGTAACACTTGAAAAACCTGGTTATCGTGTAGGTAAAAGGCGAAGAGCAAGATCTAAAGTTGGTAAAAAACAGCGTGTAACACCTGAAGAAGCGGCAACGTTCATGAAGGAAAACTTTTCCGTTGAGATTAGTCAAGGTGAATAACATGGGAAAATATAGACCTCCTAAAGTTAGAAAATTTGGGAAAGGTTCACGCCAATGTAAAATATGTGGTACTCATGAAGCAGTAATACAAAAATACGGATTAATGATATGTAGACGTTGCTTCAGAGAAGTAGCCCCACTCATGGGCTTTAAAAAGTATGAATAGGATAAGCTAACTTTTATAAGTAACCGTTTCTTCTTTACATAAGAAAATCTAGGTGTCTATAATGGTGGTAAAGAATCCATTGGCAAACGCGCTCTCAACGCTTTACAACAATGAGCTACGAGGTAATAGAGAGTGTATTGTATATCCTACCTCTAAATTTGTCGCGCAAATTCTTCGAGTAATGCAACGCAATGGATACATTGGAGTATTTGAATTAATTGATGATAATAGGGGTGGAAAATTTAAGATCCAATTACTTGGACGTATAAACAAATGCGGTATAATAACTCCGCGAATATCAGTAAAACATAATGAAATCGAAAAATTTGAGCCTAGATTCCTCCCTTCAAGAGATGTTGGAATTATTATCATTTCAACACCACAAGGAGTGATGACACATAGAGAAGCTAAAGAAAAAGGTATTGGAGGGGTGTTGGTAGCATATGTCTATTAGTCTTAATGTTCCAGAAACTATAAAAGTTCATACAGTAACTATTGATCTACCTAATAATGTAAAAGCAGAACTCAACGGTAATAACAGAGTAAAAATTAGCGGACCCTTAGGAAGCATTGAAAAAGATTTTTCACACGCAAAAGTCACAATCGAAATTTCAGAATCTTCAATAAAAGTTTACAGGTTCATAAAGAAAAAACGTGAAATATCAGTAGTAAATACAGTAGCATCAAAAATAAAAAAAATGGTAACTGGTGTTATACACGGATATGTATATAAACTTAAGATAGTCTATTCACACTTCCCAATTAACGTTAAACTACGTGATAATTATGTATTAATTGAGAATTTTATAGGCGAACGCGCACCCAGAAAAGCTCGCATAATAGGGAATGTTAAGATTGATATAAAAGGAGATGAAATAATAGTAAGTGGTATAGATCTTGATGAAGTAAGTCAAACTGCTGCTAACATACAACAAGCTACTAAAATTAGAAAACGTGATCCCAGAAAATTCCTTGACGGTATTTATATAAGTGTACGAGGTGAGCATATAAAATGAAAACATATGAATACCTTGTTAAATTACGTGCAAAATATAAAAGAAAATTACCTAAATTTTATAGAAGCCCCGACGCATGGAAGGTTAAAAGATTAATGGATACGCCTTGGCGTAAACCAAAAGGACAAGATAATAAGATCAGACTTGAAATTAAGGGCTATCCACCCAGAGTTAAAATAGGATACAGGACAATGAAAAGCATTAGAAATATACATCCTTCAGGTTACGTTGAGATTCTAGTACACAGAAAGGAAGATTTAATAGGTCTTAACCCAGATAAGCATGCCATAAGAATAGCTTCTACTGTAGGTAAACTTAAACGTTTGAGTATTTTAGAAGAGGCTAATAGATTAGGATTACGTGTACTCAATCCAGGTGGTGCAGAATGAGCCTTGATCATATAAAGGAACTAGCCGCCCGTGAACTTGGAGTCGGTAAAAGTAGAATATGGCTTGATCCAGATAGTTTTGATACATTATCATCAATAATTTCTAGAGAAGAAGTTAGAGCATTAATAAAAAGTGGAGTAATACAAGTCAAACAAAAGAAGGGTGTAAGTAGGGGAAGAGCACGCATAAGAAAAATCAAAAAAGCCAAAGGTCTCAGAAAAGGACCTGGTAGTAGAAAGGGTCATGTTGCTGGCCTTGAAAAAAGACTATGGGTTACAAGAGTTAGATCACTTCGAGCATATTTAAGAGATCTTAAAGATAAAAAATTAATTGACACAAAAACTTACCGATTACTCAGAGATTATATTAAAGGCGGAGTATTTAAGAATAAAACGCAACTTAAAACTTATCTTACTGAACATAACCTTCTGAAAAGAAAGATAAGGTGATAAAAATGGTAGTAGGACCACATTATAGAGTTCCATTTAGAAGACGCCGTGAAGGTAAAACAAACTATAGAAAGAGATTAGCACTTATAAAATCTGGAAAACCAAGATTAGTAATAAGAATTTCAAACAAACACATCACAGCGCAAATCATACAAGCATTACCAGATCATGACGAGGTTATAGTCTCCTCCACATCCAAAGAATTAATAAAACGTTTCGGTTGGAAAGGAGATGAAAATAACTTACCAGCATCATATTTAGTAGGACTAATTTGTGGTTATAAAGCTTTATCAAGAGGAATTAAGAATGCAGTACCAGACATTGGTTTACACAGCCCTACAAAAGGAGCTAAAGTATTCGCAGCAATACTAGGTGCTACCAATGCAGGATTAGAAATACCAATAAGCGAAGAAATAATTCCTGATAAGGAAAGAATAAAAGGTATCCATATAGCCAATTATGCTTCGTTACTAAAAGAAAAAGATCCGCAACTTTATGAAAAGCGTTTCTCAAGATATATTATTCGTGGATTAAAACCTGAAGACTTGCCACAACATTTTGAAGAAATAGAGAAAATCATTATAAAGGAGTTTAGCAATGCTAGAGAGGGATGAATAAATGTCGATAAACCTAGAAGAATGGATTCCGAGAACAAAATTAGGACAAATGGTAAAAGAGGGCAAAATAACACGAATAGAAGAAATATTCGAAAACAATCTAAAAATAAAAGAACCTGAAATAACTGCCGCACTCCTACCCAACTTAAAACATGAAGTAATAACAGTAAATTTTGTACAACGTCAAACTGATGCCGGAGAAATAGGTAGCTTCAGAGTACTAGTTGTAGTTGGTGATGAGAATGGCCATCTAGGCATGGGACTCGGTAAATCACGACAAATGCGCATAGCCATAAATAAAGCTTTTAACAATGCACTATTAAATACAGTACCAATATTAAGAGGATGTGGAAGTTGGGAATGCTCATGCACACGACCTCACAGCGTTCCATTTAAAGTTACAGGAAAGAGTGGTAGTGTTAGAATAACAATTTATCCAGCTCCAAGAGGATTAGGACTAGTAGCAGGCGAAACAGTCAAGCTAGTAATGTCAATGGCTGGAATACAAGATGCTTGGACCAGATCCAGGGGTGAAACACGAACCACAGTAAATCTCGCATTAGCTACTTATAATGCCTTAAAATCAACATACAAATTTAATGTGCTAAGAGGCTGATAGTAATGGGATTATTAGCAGTAATAAGAATTAGAGGAACTGTTAACATGAGCGATAAGGAAGAAATGGCCCTAAAAATTTTAAGATTACACAAAAGAAATCATGCAGTTTTAGTAAGCAATACTCCTCAAATGGTAGGAATACTCAAAACTGTATGGAAATTCATAACATGGGGTGAAATAGATAAAACAACACTAGAACTCTTACTTAAAGAAAGAGGTAAAAAAATAGGCAACAAACCCATCACAGAAAACGATATTAAACGCTTAGGCTTCAACGGATTTGGCGACTTGGCACAAGCACTTTTAGAAGAAAAGGTAAAGCTCAAAGACTTAAAAATAATAAAACCAGTATTTAGACTACATCCACCTAAAAAAGGATTTAAACGTTCAGTAAAGAAGATGTTTAATGATGGAGGCGAACTAGGTTATAGAGGACCAGAAATTAATGAGCTCCTTTTAAGAATGATATAATCATCATATTTAACACCACTTCCTAAAAAGACTTCTCCAAAGAATAAATTAATTTATAAGTAAGATTGTTATAGAATCAAATAAGTGGTGTAGGACTGTGAGTGTAAGAAGAGAAAAAAAGGTTCGAAAAATGAGAGGATCACGCACACATGGTTGGGGAATTCAAGGACAACACAGAAGATCCGGAAGAAAAGGTGGCAGAGGAAAAGCTGGAAGAAAGAGTGGCAAGCATAAATGGTCATGGGTTTTAAGATATTGGCCAGACTACTTTGGAAAACATGGATTCCATCCAATTCCTAAAGGAGCTATAAAAACAGTTAATGTAGGAGAATTAGATGAACTGTCTGAAACGCTAGTTACTAAAGGATTAGCAATAAAATCTGAGAAAGGGATTGAAATAAATTTAGCACGACTAGGAATTAATAAATTACTTGGATCTGGTAAAGTCACGAAACCCTTGATCATTAAAGGAATAAAAAACATAAGTGAGACTGCCAAAGAAAAAATAATAACATCAGGTGGACTAATATTAGAATCAGAAGAGTAGAGGGAGTGTTAAGTTGGGAGCATTACAAGCATTAGATCCCATAATTAAGCGATTACCAGAAGTAGCAAAACCTAGTAAACCAATAAGTTTCAAGGGAAAATTAGCATGGACAACAATAGTATTAACAATTTACTTAATAATGGGACAAATACCACTCTATCCTCTCAATTATTCCACTAACCCATCATTACAGGGAGCACAAATCGCATTAATGAGCATTGTATTCGCATCAAAAATTGGTACTCTAATGCAATTAGGTGTAGGACCAATAGTTACCGCTGGTTTAATTATGCAATTGTTAGTAGGATCAAAACTTATCAATATGGACTTAACAGATCCTACAGAAAAAGCCTTATTTACTGGAGCTCAAAAACTTTTAGCAATTATATTTGCCGCATTTGAAGCAGGTGCATATTTGATTGGTGGCTTTTTTGGTAATCCTCCTTCAGGCTTTACTTACCCCCTTTTCGCTACTCTTATCTTTATTCAACTCTTTATAGCTGGAGTATTAGTTATTTATTTAGATGAAATACTCGAAAAAGGTTGGGGATTCGGAAGTGCTGTTAGCCTCTTTATATTAGCAGGAATAACTCAACAGATGTTTAGCGAATTACTCAACCCAATACATGTTGGAGATGGATTTGCTTATGGTATTCTCTGGGCACTAGGTTCAAGTATATCAAATAGCACTGCACTCCATTATATAATTCTACGAGGTGGATCATGGCCCTCAATAGTAGGCTTATTAACCACAATCATAATTTTAATAATAGTAGTTTATGCTACTGGAGCTAGAGTTGAGATTCCAATAGCATATGCTAGATATGGAGGAATGAGAACAAAAATACCACTCCAATTCTTATATGTTTCTAACGTACCAATAATACTTGCCTCAGCATTAAACGCCAATATCATATTCTTCTCACAATTCTTATGGAAAAGCTACAACCCAGGAAATAATAACCCCATATTAAATCTCTTCTTCCAATTTAAATTTGTTCCGAATGCAACACAACCAGTACCCAGTGGGGGATTAGTTTACTATATGACACCCCCCAGAGGATTAGTAAACGCTGTAGAAGATCCTATGCATGCAATAGGATACATTCTAATACTCACATTACTCTCTATAATATTCGCAATAGCATGGGTAAATACATCAGGCATGGATGCACGTAGTCAAGCCGAAAACTTAGTACGTTCAGGCATACAAATACCAGGTTTTAGATCAAGCGTACAAGTAATTGAAAGCATGCTAAACCGATACATACCAACTCTCACATGGTTCAGTGGCCTTATAGTAGGATTATTAGCTGCCTTTGCTGATATACTAGGCGCCTTAGGTACTGGAATGGGCATACTTCTAGCTGTAGGTATAGTAAATCAGTTCTATCAAATATTAGCAGCACAAAGACTCGAAGAAGAATACCCAGCTGTAGCGAGAATATTAGGATTGAGGTGATATTATGTATTTCCAATTCCTCGAAGGAGTATCAAATTATATTAAAAGCATATTAGGCCCATGGGCATATCCACCATTAGCATCAGTCACAACACTCATACTAGCAATGCTCATACCATTAATATCATATTCAATAACTAGACTTATAGTAGGTGATATTGAAAAATATAAATCATTACAAAGAGAGATCATGGCTATAAACAGAGAAATTCAAGAAGAACTAAGAAGAGTTAAGGATCCAAAATTAATCTCAAAAAAGAAAATGGAACGTTTAAATGAACTCCAATCTAAAAGTCTTAAATATACAACATATAATATGATTATAACACTTCCAATCTTTTGGTTAATATGGATAATATTTCTCAATATATTTGGTTCAGAACCAATGGTATATTTCCCATTCCTCAACACCATACTCCCATTTTATTGGTGGTATTTTATATGTGCATTTGGTATAGGCACAATTATTTATAAGTTACTTGGTTTACAATCACCATAGGTGATACCTATGCCCAGACCAGCCTTAAGAACACACTCAAAAGCAAAAACAAAAACAAGAACACCTGGCGGTAAAATATCCATACATGTTAGACCAAGAAAAACAAAGAAAGCTAGATGCTCAATTTGCGGAAAACCATTACATGGAACACATGTAGGTATAGAAGCCAGAAAACTATCCCTAAGTGAGAAAAGACCCAACAGACCTTATGGAGGACAAATATGCTCAACATGCCTAAGCACATTAATAGCAACTAAAGTCCGAGCAATATACGCTTAGAGGTCCTAATAATGCAGAACCTGGTCATCGCAATAAGCGGCCCACCAGGTTCTGGTAAATCAACATACGCAAAACGCATATCACATGAATTTAATCTAAAATATTTTTCAGCTGGATCACTATTTAGACAAATCGCTAAAGAAATGGGAGTATCATTTACCGAACTACACAAAATCGCTCTCTCAAACTTTGATATAGATAAAAAAGTTGATGAAACAATAATTAAAATCGCCAAAGAAGGCAACGTAGTTATAGATTCCCATCTCGGCGCATGGTTACTAAAAGACGCAGCAAACATTAAAATATACGTAACCGCTCCACTAGAAATCAGAATAGCAAGAATAAGCAAAAGAGATAACATAAATATAAAAGACGCAGAACAAATAATTAAATACAGAGAAGAAATAAACGCAAAACGTTTTAAAAAATTATATAACATTGATATCAATGACTTATCAATCTTCGACTTAATGATAAACACAGCATTATGGGACGAAACATTCATAACATCAATACTAATAGAAGCAATAAAAAAGTTAAAAACATAAAATAACATCAACCATAATTAATCTTTTCCCCATACAACCTTCAAAATTAACTACAGATTATTTTTATACACCTGGAACTCTATAAATAAATATTATTCCATAGATTATTTCTTTTTACTTTCTTCAATATAGACATGAAATGTATATAAATGCTGATTTTTATTGTCTAACTTAAAATTGCATTAGATTTTAGAAATATGATAAAGCATGTCAGATCTTTTTAAAAGTTTGCCAGGTTTGGTTTTAGTATGTTCATTCTCTTCAACTACTATCACACCATTAACTATCACATATTTAATTCCCTTAGGATACTGATGAGGATTCTCAAATGTAGCAGTATCCTTTATGCTATAATAATTGAATATTGTTATATCGGCTTTAAAGCCAGGTCTTATTAATCCCCTATCCCATAATTTCAATTTTCTTGCTGGTAAACTTGTCATCTTCCTTATAGCTTCAGAAAGACTAATAACTTTAAGTTCCCTTACATATTTAGCTAAAATTCTTGGATAAGTGCCATAATTCCTTGGATGTGGTTTTCCTTTGCCGAATTCCTTCACAGATCCATCACTACCTATTGCAACAAGTGGATGCTTTATCACATCTTTAACATCATTTTCATTCATAGAATGAATTATTATAGAAGTTGTACCATTATCATCAACTAAAAGTTTTGCTACAATTTTTATTGGGCTGATACCTAGTTTATCGGCTATTTCACTAATACTTTTACCTTCAAACTCTCTATAAGATTCCGAATTAGCTATCACAATTTGATCCCATCCTAAATAACGCTCTTCCATAATACCATAATCTTCCATTTCCTTTTCTATTTTATTCACAATATCCGAATTACTTAACCGCTCAACCAATTTTTTCATACCTCCTTCCCTAGCCCATGAAGGAAGAACCGCTTCTAAACCTGTTGAGGAAGCAGTATATGGATATGCATCAGCACTAAAATCATAACCTCTTCTAACATAATCTTCAATTAGTGCAAGAGCTTTAGAAACATTACCCCATGCAGGAATACCAGATGCCTTTAAATGAGAGATCTCAACACTAATATTGCTTTCAATGCCTATAGTTATAGCTTCCATAACAGCATCCAGTAATCTATTCCCCTCATTTCTCATATGTGTTGCATATATTCCCCCATATTTTGACACTACCTTTGTTAATTCTACTATTTCTTGAGTTTTTGCAAACATGCCGGGAATATAAATAAGACCTGTTGATAATCCAAATGCGCCAGCCTCAATAGCCTCCTTAACTAGATCTTTCATTTCTCTTAAATCTCGATTGGTATATTGTACATTTTCATCTCCTAAAACAGCACTTCTAATTGTACCATGACCTACAAGTGGAACAATATTAACACTCTTATTTAAACTATCTAAAGCTTTTAAATATTCTGAAAATGTTCTCCATGGTATTTTTCCTAACTTATCAACGAGTTTCCTCTCTAGATTCCTAGTCAAATTATAATTCTTATCAGTTAATGGTGCTGGAGAAGAACCACAGTTTCCTATAACAAGTGTAGTAACACCTTGCATTACATAATTATCACCCGTGGGTACTATAAATATATCAGTATCACTATGATTGTGAATATCAATAAAACCCGGTACTACTATTAATCCAGATGCATTGATTACTCTCTCAGCTTTCACACCATCTAAATCTCCAATTTTAACTATTGTATCACCATTAATCCCTATATCTGCTTTAAAGGGTGGTGCTCCAGAACCGTCGACTATTATGCCACTTTTTATAATTAAGTCAAGCTGAGACATAAACAAACAAAATATTCTTTTGATAAAAACTTATAGTTGCTAAACTCTTATTTATTATGAGATGAGGTGAATTGGAGATATCCAAAAATATTAGAGATTATGTAATTAAAGTTCTCACAGATCTTATTTCTATTCCCACTATAAATCCTCCAGGTAAAGATTATGAAACATGTGCAAACTACTTAAGTGATGAACTAAAAAGTATGGGTTTTAAGGTACAAAATATAAAAATACCAGAAACATATCTCGATGAACACTATCCGTACGCTCCTCAACATAAGGGATATCCAAGATATATTGTTTACGGAAAAATTGGAAATGGTAATCCTATACTTCATTTTAATGGACATTATGACGTAGTACCTCCAGGAACAGGTTGGACAAAAAATCCATTTAAACCTGTAATTGAAAATGGTAGAATTTATGGAAGAGGATCAACAGATATGAAAGGTGGTATAGCAAGCATAATGGCTACATTAAAATATATTACTGAAACAAGTGAAAAAATAAACGGAACACTTGAAGTAGCTTTTGTTCCTGATGAAGAATCAGGCGGTATAGGTAGCAAGTATTTATTAGAAAATGGATATTCTAAACCGGATTATGTAATAATAGGTGAGCCAACCACATTAAAAAGAATCATAATTGGCCATAAAGGTTTTATTAGAGGAACAGTTCATATTTTTGGTAAACAGGCTCATGGAAGCTCTCCATGGCTTGGAGAAAATGCGTTTTTAAAAGCATCGGCTGTAGCTTTAAAATTCATGGAATTATATGAACCAATATTAAAGAACAGAAAAACTAATGCTCCTGTAGCATTGTTAGAGGGTGCTCATCCAACAATTAACTTAGGAGGCCATGCAGAATCAACAGCCAATAAAGATAATATTGTTCCTGGAGAATTTATATTCAGTTTTGATAGAAGAGTTTTACCAGAAGAAAACTTAGAAAACGTTATTTCTGAAATAAAGGATTATTTCAATAAAGCTGCAGAATTAGTTAATGCCAAGCATGAAATTAAAATTTTAAATTATGTTCCTGCAGCATTAACTCCAATAAACTCTCAAATTGTCAATATAGCTAAAGAATGCATCGGCACATTATTATCATTAGAACCACGCATAGAAATATCACTAGGTAGAAATGATGCTGTATATTATATTAATATTGCACATAGTCAAGTAATCAATCTTGGTCCTGGTATCGAAAAGACTGCGCATACAGCTGATGAGTATACAGAAATTGATGAACTGATCAAAATTATTATACTTTACAAATGTATTATAGAGAAGATATTAAAAAGCAGAAACTAATCTTTACTCTCATATTCAACCTAATAATTTAAGAGCAGTATTTATATAGATCTTTTTTAATTGTTTTAATAAACTTATTCTTACATATTCGTCCGGGGTATGTCCTGTTTCACCTGCCCCTATTATTATAGCTGGCGCTTTAGTATAATAATTAAGAATTTCAGCATCAGTATAACCAGTACCGTATATTCTCTCAGGTCTAAAGCCAGTAATTTCAAATATGGCATACTCTGCAGTTTCAACCAGTTTACGTCCATTCTCGCTATTAATATCAGTTAAATATGGTGGTCTACCAGGTAAGATCTCGATTTGTGAATGTATTTTTTCTTTAGATACTTGAAATGAGCTTGAATGAACCTCATCTAAATGATTTAATATTTCTTTCACCTGAGTAAAAGCTTCCTCTATCGTTTCTCCATACACTAATCTTCTATCTAAATAAACTTCACATTCATCCGGTATAATATTAAGCTTTTGACCACCTTTAACGATCGTCGGTGCAATTGTACCTTTGACGTAAGGATTAAATGTTACTGATGAAATATATCTTGACTTTAAATGATAATCTAAATTCTTAATCTCGTTCAAAAAATCAGCTAAACGGTATAATGCGTTCATACCTTCAGTAGGTACACTACTATGTGTAGAAATACCTTTAATGACAACTTTAAATCTCACATAACCTCTCTGTCCTATTCTAACCATTATCTTATTAGCCCTAACAGAACCTTCTCCAACTATAATATAATCAATGTGCTTGTTGCTTAAGAAACCTTTGCTTGCTATTAATAATGATCCCCAACGATCAGAACCTCCCTCTTCCCCCACAACCCCTGTAAATATTAAAGTACCATTTAATTTATAATTGGATAATTCTATAGTAGCTGCTATCATAGCTGCTAAGCTTCCCTTCATATCTGAAGCTCCAAGACCATATAATAAATCACCGTCAATGATTGAATCGAATGGATTCTTTGTCCATCCAGATACTGGAGGTACCGTGTCTAGATGACCATTAAAAACAAGAAATGGAGAATTGCCAGAACCAACAACTGCTATAACATTTCCCCATTCATCAATATCAGCCTTTATACCATAGGATAAAAAGTCATTTCTTATTTCCTTACTGAGATCATATTCCTCTCCAGTCACACTTTTTATACTTATATATTTCTTAGCAAACTCTATTTCATCAACACTCATAATTACTCATTCTTCTAAAATTAATTTGCTATATAAAGATACCACTCAAAACACATTAAGAACATCAGCATCATAATTAATGAGTTCATTACGGAATTATTTAAGCTTTCTTCCAAAATTATTTTATGAACACCAATAAAATAACATACACACTTCTATAATAAGTTCAGTAGAAAAACAGTAAATCTAAAGTTTCAAACCTAATAAACTAAAAATTTATCAATTTGTTGTCGGATAACTTCTCTTTAGAAATAAATATTGGAAGTATATCAAGAAATACTAAATCAGAATTCTTATACCATGGACCCTCACGCCAGATGCTAGCTTTGCATACAATAACTCCTCCTGCTTTTTTAACTAATTTTTCTAATGCGCTCATTGTTCCACCAGTAGATACAACATCATCAAATATGCACACTCTACGATTTTTAATAAACATAGCGTCATTATTAGTTAACACTAATATTTGCTCTTCTTTTGTTGTTATTGATTTTACTTTCTCAACCAAATACTCTCTCATATAAGCTTTAACATTTTTTCTAGCAACTATGAATCTTTTATGATTCAAATTTTTTGATATTTCATATGCTAATGCTATAGCTTTTGATTCAGGGGTCACGATGACTTCAGGTTTAAATGGTTTTATAAGCTCTGCCATTTCTTCAGAAACCCTGCTTATGAATTCAACATCTCCTAGGACAAGCTCTGCATCAGACGCAATCCATATATCATGTTCAACTGAGACAATAGGAAGTTTTCTTATAAGATTGTTCAACCGTATAATATAATATTCTTGTCCATTATATTCACAGATCTCATTCATAATAGAACACCTTTAAAATTATAATAAATTATAGAGAATCCTATAACAATAACTATAAGAGTGATTAAAACATAATCTATAATACTAAGTCTATACTCCATTTTACGTCTATCTTTCCTAAGTGTAAATGCTTTAAGTTCCATTGCTAATGTTAGTTTTTCAGCTGTCTCTATTGTTCGAATTAATAGTGGTATAAGTATGTAAGTATAATTCCTAATTCTTTTCAATAGAAATCCACTATCTAACTCTAATCCTCTTGATATTTGCGCTTCTTTAATTGCCCTATACTCGTCAGACATGGTAGTTATATGCCTTAATGCTAAACCTAGCGTAAATGCTAAAACATAAGGAAACCTTAATAATTCTAATGCTCTAATTAATTCTTCAGGTTTCACGGCTAAAATGAAAGCTAATGAAATAGAAATAAGTGTAAAAAGTCTAAGTGTCATAAACATGCCTAAGTTCACATTAAAACCATTTGAATTACCTATGCGGAATACTGACCAATTATAAAAAAGCGACCATAACATAAATGCAATCAATAACACAGGTATGAATTTTATTAACATTTTTAAGAAAATTCGCACACTCTTCTTAAAGAACATTGTAAGTAGTGCTATTATAATTAAACCTAAAAACCAATAAATATCCTTTACCATAAAAACTAGACTTAAAAGCCCAAAAAACATTATAATCTTAGTTCTCGGATCCAAAGACTTGCTCACTATGGGCCCCTCCTAATTTAATCTCATGAGTAGGCACCTCAGGTTGTTTTAATTCAACTTTTCGTAATATTTCATGATTAAAGAAGATTGATTGTGGAGTATTATCAGCTATAATGACCCCATCATTAATTATAACAACTCTATTACATAAGCTAAAAGCCAGATCAGAATCATGCGTAACAATTATCACAGCCCTATCAATACTACGCATTTTTTCAATTACAGTCTTGATTATGCCCAACGAATTATGATCATGTATTGTCACTGGTTCATCTAAAATAAGAACATTAGGATCTAATGCAAAAGCTGAAGCAATATTAAGTTTAATTTTCTCACTCATACTTAATTCATAAGGAGGATCATAAATACGCTCAAACAATTGAAAACATTTCAAAGCATTTTCAGCATAACTTAAAGGTAATTTAAGATTTTTACACCCAAATGCAACTTCGTCCCACACAGTCTCAAATGTTATGTGTTTTTCAGGATTCTGAAACACAATAGTTACATATTTAGCCAACTTTGCTGCGCCATGATTTCTAGTACTCCTACCAATAACTTTTACATGACCCTTAGTAGGTTTTAAGAGACCACTCATAAGCTTTATTAATGTCGTCTTACCCGAACCATTAGGACCCATTATAGCTAAAACATCACCACCATAAACATTTAGAGACGCTCCCTTAATTACTAAATCTCCATCAGGATACTTAAACCATACATTATCTACTTCTATAAGTGGTACACTTTTTTCATAATTATTAGGCATAGTATCTTTTTTATTAATAAAACTTAATTCACCTTCATGCATTACAGTATTACCATTCAACATAATAATTTTATCAATGGCACGCTCTAATCCTTTAATATGTTTAGTAAGTATTATAAAACTAATACCCTGCTTTTTTAAATCAATTATAATATTCTCCAAATTTTTTATTCCACTCCAATCAAGGTTAAGTAAAGGATCATCCATAATAACAATTTCAGGATACATTGATATTGTGGACGCTATAACTAGCTTTTGTTTTAAACCACTCGAAAGTTGTGATGTGTACTTTCTTCTATAATTTTCTAACCCTAAAGATTTTAGTACCCAATCTAATCTCTTCCTAATCTCCTTCTCCTCAAGTCCAATATTCTCTAAACCGAACATTATATCTTCCTCTACAGTCAAACCAAAGATTTGAGTTTCATAATCCTGCATTATAAGACCAATCTTACCAACTAATTTATATGGCTCCCTCCCCAAAACATTTTCACCATTTAATAAGATCTCTCCATCAACATACCCCTTAACACGATTAGGTATTATGCCTGATAAACAATATGCCAATGTCGTTTTTCCAGAACCAGCTGGTCCTATTATTGATAATACCTCTCCCTTACCTAAAGAAAAAGAAATATTATTTAGAACCTTACGTTTACCATAATTACAATTTAAATTATTAACAGTTAGTTTATTTAAAGTCTCCATCGTATCAGGCCTCGTTTTATCAATACTGGTACAACAGCTCTTACTACTATAGGTGTTCCAATAAGAATTGGTGGTAAATCGCTAAGTGATAATAAAACAACAGCAGGACCAAAAGGAGCCACACCAACCCAATCGAAACCTATAGCAACTATTGGAACCATAATTACACCAGCAACGAAAGAAACTATTGTTATTTTAACAAGACCAATTTTATTTAATGCATCACTAGGTTTAGTCAATAATCCAGGTAATAACCCAGTAATACCAACACCAATTAAATCAAATATGGGAGTTGCTGGATTAAAATACCCTCCCAATATAGCCCATAAAGTATTACCAATGGCGCCCGAAATGAAACCAATTAAAGGTCCATACATTATTCCAAAAACACACGGCAAGAATGCAAGCACTCTCCAATGAATAGCACCAGGTATTAAAGGTATTGGCGCAGTTAGCAAGAACCCTACAGCCGTAACAGCTGATGAAACAGCAGCATACGCAATAGCAGTTAATGCATCAGGCTTTACTAATTGAACATCAACTTTTGAAGTCATAACATCTGACCCCTTTATCAAATAATACTCTTTTACAAGTCTATTTAAATTTTATTTAATTTATGTTGATAAAATTTACATTATTATTTAAAAAATTAAGACAGAATTTTATTAGTTTAAATAAAAATTACATAATAATGTATCATTCAACATGCTTAAGTTTATGAAATGAACTAGTAAATTGGTTATATTCGTTAAGTTTTTAACTTCTAAAAATAATTATTCATGTGGAAAATAAAAGCCGGGGTGGTCGAGCGGTTAGGCGGCGGGCTGCAGACCCGCTTTACGCGGGTTCGAATCCCGCCCCCGGCTCCAATTCAAAGAACATATTTAAGTAAATGTAACTAAGATCTAATTATGGTGTTAAATATGTCATCAAAGATCATATTCACAGAAAAAGCCCCCAAACCCATAGGACCATACTCGCAGGGTGTATTTGCACCACCATTTCTCTTTATATCAGGACAAATACCAATTGATCCTACTACAGGACAATTAATTGAGGGTGATTTTAAGACTAAAGTGCGTAGAGTTTTAGAGAATTTAAAAAGTATTGTAGAAGCAGCTGGTGGAAAATTAAGTAATGTTGTGAAGGTTAATGTTTATCTTAGAGATATAAATAAGTTTAATGAGTTTAATTCAGTATACTCAGAGTATTTTCCAGAAAATCCTCCAGCTAGAAGCGTAATTGAGGTTAGCAATTTACCTAGAAATGTTGACATTGAAATTGAAGCCATTGCATTTATATAAGATCTAGGCACTTGACTAATCATAAAGATAATATCATGAACTAACAAAGTCAGCTAGCAAAAATCTGATTATTCAGCATTATTTTAAACTCTATAATGTGTTAGAAAATATGAATACAGGAAGATATAATTAAGTAATCAAATATTTGATTTTTCCTTCCTTTAATGCCTTTTTTAGTTCTTTCGCTATTCTTTTCCCCATGCTTATTGGTTCATCATATAATAGCCATGTGTATGGTGAACCATAAGTGTAAAGGTTTGTTCCTGCAACTATTCTAGCTGAAAATTCAAAAACGTAAAAATTTCCATCACTATCATAGGCTCCTTCAATGCAGAATGGCCCTATAAAACCTGGTGGTACTAATCTTTTGGATGATGAAACTAAGTTATCACCAATTTCAAAAATTTCTTCTAATAATGATTCTCTAAGTACTATTGGAATATTTCCCACTACCAAGTAGGAGGGTTTTAGATTTGATGAAATTTGTATACTAGCTGGAATTCTGCCAAGTCCATCAACATTAGTTTCATATCTCCTATCAATACTTATAAGTTCAAGTTCATCAGTTAATGGAGAATAAAAGAAATGAATATATGCTGTGACGCCTAAAACATATTCTTGAATGAAAATATCCTCCATTTTTAAACCAAGTTCTCGAATTTTATTTTTAGTATCTTCCGATCCTGAGGCCAAAAAGTATCCCTTACCGCCTTTTGCACCAGGAAGTTTTATAATTACAGTTCTATCAATCTCATCTATTGATGAATACATTTTTGGTGTTCTCACACCGGCTTCATGTAATAATTTCTCTTTAAGTACTCTATCTGACTCCCACCTCAGAATATATTTGTTACCGAATATTGGAACCTTAAATTCCTTTTCTATAGTTTCTAAGCTAACATATTCAATAAGAGATCCATGAGGTATTAGTATGGAGTTTAAATTCAAAAGTTTTTCCTGAACTTCGGGTGATGCAATTTCTGAAAAATTATTAACAATTATTAATTCATCAATCAATTTTTTAAACCTATTGTATAGTTTTAATCTTTTTTGCAAACATACTAATGCTGTTTTAAATCCCTCATCTTTAGCACCCTTAAGTATTTGTAGTGCAGAGTGGGAACCTAAAGTTGCGATAGTAATCTCTTCCATATGATCACCATTAAGTCACAATCTCTATGACTTTATTTAAACTTATAGCCTTCTTAACTTCCATAGCAATCCGTCTACCTGTTCCTACTACAAATCCATGCTTAAATTTACTATAAGGTGATGATGTAACTAATACAGGACTACCCGGTACTCTTGGTGACACATCAAATATTACTATATCTAAATCAGGCGTGACTGCTCCTTGAAGTGCAAATGGACCAATAATACCTGGCGGATACTCTCTCTTACTTATCTCAACAAATTTAAATCCTATATCAAATACTTTTTCTAGAAGTGATTCTCTTATTGTAGCTGGCATGTGACCAACTTCAATATTTTGTAATGGTATATCAACATCTAATTGTTGTTTAGCAGGTAAACTAACAAAATCATGAATATTTGTTTGAAGCCGTCTATCAATACCCAAAAACTCAAGCTCATCATCAATAGGAGAGTAAAAATAGTTAAAATTAAAATACGTTCCTATTACAAACTCCTCTATAATAGAATTCTTCAAATCATACTCGTTTATAATACCCTTCTCAATCCTCTCTCTAGCCTTTCTCCAATAATCTTCGGGACTTGATGCTGTAAAAAATGCTCTCTCAATCCTTCGTTTAGCCTCTTGCACTTTAACAATAACAAGCCTATCAATATCTTCTGGTGATCTAAATTTCTTTGGTTGCCTAATTCCAGCCTTCTCAAGCAAATAATATTGATTCCTCGGAACATTTCTTTCCTCAGTTCGTAACATAGCCCTATTACCAAAAATTGGCACCAAAAAATTATTTTCTATATCATCATATGGAACATAAGTTGTAAATGACCTATGAGGCACAAAAATCGTATTAAGCTCTCTTAACCTACCCTGGACATCCTCATTAATTATATGTGAAAACTTATCAAGTATTATTATTTCATCATATAACCTCTTAAACATAAGATAGGGCCGTTCCCTTCCCTTTTGACAAACAACAACAGTCTTTAGATTCTCATCCTTAGCACCATCCATTATATCTAAAGCTGAATGACTACCCAAAACACCAATATGAACATCACTTAAATCATAATTCTTAATAACATCATTTAAATCACTCCTTGTTATCAACCTAACCACCAAATAATCACTAGAAAACACAATAATAAACCTTAAACTCATAAACAGACATTAAACTAAAAACTCACCGAAAACCCTCATTATGAAATTATACATTAGATATGAAAAATAGACTAATTTTTCAAGTTCTAAATTATAATAAATTCTAAAACAAAACTCAAATCAAATCCCATGCTTTAAAATGACTCCATCCCCTTCTTTCAATATTAAATACTTTTTTCCCTACTTCAACTATAACATTTTTTTCATGAATCACTCTGCCTATCTCTATAAGATTTCCTCCAACATTTCTCACACTACTTACAGCATTACTCCATTTATCAGGAGGAATTGTAACTAATAATTCATACTCTTCACCACCCTCATAGAATACTAAATTTATTGGATCCAATCCCGAATCCTTTGAAATTTTTTTAGCTAACGGATGGATTGGTATATTTGTTATCTTTATCCCTACATTACTCATTTCAGCTATAGTATGTAACGAAAAAGCTAAACCATCACTCACATCCATACTCGATGAAACCAAACCCTTTAACGCTAGACCCTCTTTTAATCTCGCATTAGGATAATAAACAGACCTTAACACACGATTCAAAACCCTTTTCGTAACATTTACCCTCCTCCTTCCTAACAATATTTTAAATGCTATACTAGTAAGTCCAAATAATCCAGTAACTGCCACTATATCACCTGGTTTAGCCCCACTCCTCTTAGGTGGTTCAACATCAGTTACACCATAAATAAAAATTGCTATAAAAAGTTCTAATGCCTCACTCGTATCACCACCCAATATATATGCACCATACTCTCTTGATGCTCTCTCAAGCCCCTTAAACAACATAGTAAGATCCCTTATCTTATAAGTTCTCGGAAGTCCAAGAGAAACTAATACCCCTTCAGGCTTTACAGACTTTGATGCTAAATCAGATACATTCATTACAATTGATTTACGAGCTATTTGATATGGTGTCATGCCCGGTAACACATCATGACTCTCAACTAACACATCAGTATGAAGAACTATAAACTTATCATTAACCTTCAATGAGACCACATCATCGTTATTTCCCATTAACTCATTAGGATGTTTAGAAAATATATTCCATGCACGTAATATTATTTCCCTCTCTCCCAACGATTCTATCGTAGAACCCATTCTACACCAATGCTCTTACCTTAAAAAACATTTTAAACCTATGTTCTAACATTATGGTTGCACGGTATAATATATTCTTCTATTAGTCCTACCCTTATTTTCAAGCTTAAGAACTACAATAGTACCTATCTCACTTAGATGTGAAACATGAGGACCGCCATCAGCTTGCCTATCTATACCCTCAATTTCTACAATGCGAAGTTCCTCAACCTCAGGAGGATTAGCCTCCGCAAGCTTAACAAGATCTGGTATCTTTAATGCCTCAGCTCTCTTCATAAAATATACCTTTACACTAGCATCTTTTTTAATTAATTGATTAGCCTTTTCAACAAGTTTTGCAATTAAATCCCTATCAAAAGTCTCCACACTAAAATCTATTCTTGACTTATCAACATCAAGTTGATTACCAGTTATTAATGCATGCAAATCATTATAGAAAACTGCACTTAACAAATGAGCAGCCGTATGCATCCGCATTAACTTATATCTTCGATTCCAATCTATAATACCATGAACTCTATCACCAACCTTTAACCCAGGCTTATCAACTATATGAAGAACCCTATCACCCTGCTTAATAACATTATTAACCTGATAAGTTATATTCCCCGAAACAAGTACTCCAGTATCATGCTGAACGCCACCACTCGCAGGGAAAAACACAGTCTGATCCAATTCTACACTCGTATTATCAACATAAGTCACTGTAGCATCAACCTCTTTTAAGTAACTATCATACATATAGAGCAACTTGCTCATATTACTTCATACAGTATTAATTTTAAATAACTTATAAACTTTCAACCAGTATAAATTTTTAAACTTAAAATAACTTATGATACTCATGAACAATTTAAAAGGACGCGTTGCAATAGTAACAGGAAGTGGTAGAGGTATAGGAAGAAGTACCGCAGTACTATTAGCTAAAATGGGAGCACGCGTGGTTGTTAACATGAAAAGAAATATTGAGGAAGGTAATGAAACATTAAAACAAATTAAAGAAGTTAATGGAGAAGGTTTAATTATTCAAGCTGATGTATCAACAGATTTAGGGGCGAAAAAACTAATTAACGAAACGCTTGAAACCTTTGGAACAATAGATATATTAGTAAATAATGCTGGTGTAGGTATAGCTAAGCCTCTTCATGAAATTGATGAAATTCTATGGGATAAACAAATCAACACAAACTTAAAATCAGCATTCTTATGCTCTAAATATGCATCAGAAATAATGATCAAGAAAGGTTGGGGACGAATAATAAACATCACATCAGTAGCAGGTCTCATAGGTATGGCACTACTAATACCCTATAGTGCTGCTAAAGCAGGTCTCATCGGACTAACAAAAGCACTTGCAGCAGAACTCTCGCCATACGGTATTACTGTAAATGCAATAGCAGCAGGACTAGTAAAAACGAAAATGGGATTAAGCCTAGTTGAACTCTTAGCACAAAAAAGCAACATTGAAGAATTTGCAACTCAATGGTCCTTACAACACACGCTAACTAAAAAATTATTAACACCAGATGAAATAGCCAACTTAATAGCCTTTCTAGCATCTGAAGAAGCAAAAAACATAACTGGACAAGTATTTGTGATTGATTCAGGTTGGAGTATTAACGAAGCCAGAAATTATATGTTCATTCAAACTTGAAAACTTAAATCTAACTTAATTTATTCTTCTAATGAAGACCAGTGAATAAAGATCCACGCGTATGGGTTGCATTAGTATCATTATTAGCTACTCTTTTCCTTGTTGCTATTAAATTTTTAACTTATTTATTTACTGGAAGTTTAAGTATTCTAGCGGAATCTCTCCATTCATCTCTCGATCTACTTTCCACAATAATTACACTCTATGCCGTGAGTATAGCGTCAAAACCACCTGATATAGAACATATGTATGGTCATGGGAAAGCTGAAAATTTGGGTGGATTGGCTGAAGCATTACTATTAATCATTACAAGCCTCTGGGTAATTTATGAAGCCATACAAAGAATTACTACAGGAGCCATAGTAGAACTTTCAGTTACAGCAGCATTAGTTATGATTACTTCCCTTATCATTGATTATTCTAGATCACGCGCATTATATAATGCTGCAAAAAAGTATGGAAGCCAGGCACTTGAGGCTGACGCACTTCATTATTCTAGTGATTTAATAAGCTCAGGTACTGTACTCGCCATCATAATATACAGTTTAATTGCTCATCCAAGTGAGAAAACTTTAGTTCTTCTTGATTCCATTACAGCATCATTAATATCTATTTACTTTACTCGTTCTAGTTATATATTAAGTAAAAGAGCAATTGATGAGCTTATGGATAGAACCCCAAAAGAAATCATTGAGACCATTAAACAAATTACAAAAGAGCAGAGTATTAGTATGAAGAGTGTAAGGGCACGAAAATCTGGAAATAAAATTTTCATAGATATGATAATAAAAGTTTCCCCAGATTTAAATATTGAAGAAGCACATAAAATTACAGAAAAATTAGAGAATATTATAAAAAATAAGTACAATAAATCAGATGTTGACATGATAATACATGTAGAACCAGAGGTATTAGGAGAAGGAGAGTTAACATTCAATGAAACATTAGAAAATAAGATAATTAAAAGTGCACGTAATATTGATGGAGTACTGAATGTTAACGATGTGAATATAAGTTATGATAATAATAAAATTGATGTAAGATTACATATAGAAACAAACCCAAACCTAAGTATTAGTGAAGCACATAACATTGCAACAAAAGTTGAAAAAGTGTTAAAAAGAAACATAAATAATATTAGGAATGTTGTAGTTCATATTGAACCATATCACGCAAACAAAAAAGAACCAATATTAATTCTTTATCAAATCCTTCACAAACACCCAGAAATTTACTCCAAAATTAGAATAAAATCTGTGATGCTTTCAACAATGAGCTCAAAACAATTTATGGATATAACATGCCTTATTAAAGGAAACACAACCGTTGAAGAAGCCCATAATATAATTACTCAATTAGAGAACTACCTTATCAATGAACTAGGGGACAACTTCACAATCACAATACATACCGAACCAGAAAAGAAGAAATAAACCAATAAAGTTAGATTAATAAGAGATCAATAAGCTTTTTTGAATATTCATAAGGAGGCTCGAGACTCTCAGCAAAATCCATCGTTAATACATAATGAAATAAGCCCGCCATGAAAATTCTAATACGCATCCAATCTATCGTTCTACCACTCATCCTCTGTAACTTTTCCTTTAACCTCACATAATTTAACTCATATAGCTTTCTAAACAAATTTCTAATCATCTCATATCTACTAGCTATACCAACACAATAAAGAAAAAGTCTCCTCTCCACAGGATCATTATATTTTGAAATATAACTTAATGCTAATTCCATCAACATTTTATCAGCACTTTCATAATTCTTCTCCAGCACCCTCTCAAATATCTTCACGGGCGTAGAACCTATAGCAATCTCCTTAATCAACTCCTCCTTACTCTTAAAATAAGTATAAAACGTACCCTTTGAAAGATTAGCCCTCTCCATTATTTCATCAACAGTAGTCTTATCAAAGCCCTTCTCAGCAAACAACTGTCGCGCAGCTAATATAATTATTTTTCTCTTCTCATTATTGTTATTCTTCATACTCACATCTTATGTTTATTCGCTATTATATATTCTTTTTGTCTAACTAGTCAGTCAAAAATATATTCAACTTCAAAGAAAATATAAACAGTGATAATTATGGTTAAAAATTCTAGCTCAATACCTGATATGATAGCATCATTTGAAGGTATTATGAATAACTCTTTCAGTAAATATGTATTAAGACAGTTAACCGGTTATTGTCATAAAGATCATGAAAATCGTATGGAAATTGCCCTTGAACTTTATTTAGGTATAAGAAAAAATGCATGCAACACCTGCAAGCTTTCTTCTAAAATTGTTAGTTACGTAGTAAAAAAAGGAGCTAAAACTTTTGGTGTTAGTGAAGAACAATTAAAGGAAACAATGATGGATTCATATTGGAGAAGAGGACTCATAAGCGTCCTTAAAGGTATAGCATTTTTTGGCGTTCGCAGACCATTCGTACCGGGCGCACCATTTCAAATAGTATGGAATATAACTAAAGCATGCAACATGAACTGCTTACACTGTTACGAAAATGCTGGTATTAAAGGTAATGATGAACTCACCCCTGAACAAATCCATCAAGGCATAGACATACTTGCTGACGCCGGTGTAACCGTTTTAGCATTCTCTGGAGGCGAACCAACAATACATCCAAATATAAGAGAATTCATAAAACATGCCTATGAACGAGGAATGTATGTAGCCATTGCAACAAATGGATATGTTTTAGCTAACAAAACTGTTGTAAAGAAACTTAAAGAAGCCGGATTAGGGTATGTACAGATAAGTCTAGATGGATTAAATCCTCAAACTCACGATTCATTTAGAAGAGTATCTGGAGCATGGGAACATGCTGTACAGGCTATTAAAAATAGCGTTGAAGAAGGACTATTTGTTGAAGTGGCTACAACCGTCACAAAATATAATATAAATGAAATACCTAAAATGATAGAATTCGTCAGAAACCTTAAAGCTAACTGGTTCATGTTATATAATTTTGTTCCAACAGGACGTGGCAAAGAAATTATAGAAAGTGATCTCTCACCAAAAGAACGTTTTGAACTCTTAAAATTAGCATATGCTGAAACAGGTGAAGCTGGCTTGCAAGTACTCTCAACAGCTCCCCAATATGCAATGGTAGCACAAATATTTAGTAAAGATGGTAAAAATATTATACCTACACACTTTTACAACCCAGAATACTCAGACCCCAAAATACGACAATTAGCAGATTTTATTGGAGGCTGCGGCGCAGGCAGATTTTATCTATCAATAGAACCAAACGGTGACATTTATCCATGCGTTTTCTTCCCACATGAAGAAGCAGTAAAAATTGGGAACCTATTAAAAGATAACTTTGAAAAACTTTGGAGAGAACATGAATTACTTTGGAAATTACGAAACAAAGACATACTTGAAGGATTCTGCGGTAAATGTCAATTCAGATATACATGTGGTGGATGCCGAGCCAGAGCATACAATTATTTTCATGATATTCTAGCACCAGATCCTGGTTGCATCTTTAATTCAAGAGAATGGAACAAACTAAAATTAGAATTAGCAAATAAGTATGTTACAGAAGAAACACCATTGGGTAGTATATTTATAAAATTAAATGAATGATAACCATGACGCGTATAGTATTAATAAATCCAATTGATAGAACACAAATCACTAACAGACTTGGATTAAAAGCACCACCATTAAACTTAATGTATCTAGCAGCAGTCCTTGAAAAAGCTGGTTTTTATGTCAAAATCATTGATGCAAACCTATACAATATATCGCCGAGAGAAATTGTAAATATTGTAAAAAGACTAAAACCAGACATTATTGGATTAACGGCTGCAACAGCTACTATAAAAACTGCACTACGATATGTATCTGAAATTAAGAAAAACTTATCACATGTATTCACAATAATAGGTGGACCACACACGACATTCTTACCAATTGAAACATTAAGCATGTCAAAAGATTTAGACGCTGTAGCAATAGGTGAAGGTGAGGAAACACTACTTGAATTAGCAGAATCTTATGAAAAGAATGAACCAAATTGGCCTGCTAACGTAAAAGGAATAGCTTATAGAACGAAAAACGATGAAATAAAAATTACACCAATGAGGCCGTTCATCAAAGATTTAGACTCAATACCATTCCCAGCACGACATTTAGTACCATTCAATGAATACAAATTATTCAATAAAGATTCACCAATAGGTAGCATGATTACCAGTCGAGGTTGTGTGTTTGCATGCAACTACTGCTCATCATCACACTTAATGGGGAGAATGTTTAGAGCACGAACACCAAAAAACGTTGTAGATGAGATTGAAGAACTAGTTTACAAATATAATGTACAAACAATCGAATTCATTGATGACATTTTCACACTAAATAAAAAGCGCGCATTAGAAATTGCCAAAGAAATACGCTCTAGAAAGCTTGACATAAACTTTGTGGCATCATCAAGGGTTGATACAATAAATCGTGAACTTCTACTTGAATTGAAGAAAGCAGGACTTTCAACAATATATTATGGTGTAGAATCAGGTTCAGAACGAGTATTAAAATTAATGAATAAAAGAATCACATTATCACAAGCAGAAAAAGCTGTAAATAATGCAAAAAAGGTTGGAGTCAGCACACTCGCATCCTTCATATTAGGATATCCAGGTGAGACAATTAATGAGATGGAAATGACCATAAGATTCTCTATAAAACTTGACCCAGATTATGTACAATACTCCATTCTCACACCATACCCAGGAACACCAATATATTATGAACTCAAAAGTAAGGGATTAATAGCTACAGAAGATTGGGATAAATATACAGTATTAGATCCGGTAATAGAATATGAAAAAATAGGATTAAGCAAAAATATAGTCTCAAAAATGCTGAGAGAAGCATATTTACGATTTTACTTAAGACCAAAATATCTCCTAAAAAGACTAACAATGCTAAAAGCGTTAATATATACAATGCTCAATACTTACATATTCCCAGCACTTCAGCATAAAAATCCTCTAGGTTGGTACAAAGACCTGTAAATTACACAATACCATTAAAGAAAGCGCCGGGGGCGGGATTCGAACCCGCGAGTCCGTTTTACGGACACAGGCTCTCCAGGCCTGCGCCCTACCAGCTGCCCGCTTAAAAACTCTAGGCGACCCCGGCACTAATTAAATGAAACCCTAACCAAATTATAAAACTTATGCAATAACACTTTTTAAATTTAAAAAACAATATTAAACCCAAAAATTATTTTACAGTTAACTCCTCTTTTGCATACTTTCCAAAATACTTTAAGAATGCTATCATTATCCCAAGACCTTGTTGCACATCTGGATCTCTTAAAGCTTTTATTAAACCCATAATACCCTTAACTGGTGAAGCATTCTTTATTATTTCTTCAAACTCATTCGGATGATTTGTTAACGTAGATAATAATCCCTCCACTACTGGAGATTTCGTCTTAGCTAATAATTCTAAAGCTGTTGATATAGCCTCAGCCCCACCAGCTATCATTTCATCAGTTAATAAGTTTTTAGCTTGTGCTGCAAGACAGAGCAAATTCATTATCACATCTAAAGAACCAGTACGTTTTAAATCCTCTAGCTTAGAAACAGTATATTGTATTGTTGGCAAACTATCAATAAGTTTTGTCACAGCTTCCAAGTTTTCTGGCTTAGAAAGTGCCTGCACTAATTTTTCAATATCATTATGTTCCGCTTCTTGAGTAGCCATATTTACCACCCTATACCTGGCAACACAGACTTAACAGTCATACTCCAATATAACTTATTATATGCTAACTTTGTCCAATAGCAAGCAAATGATGGGGGTGAAGGATTAGGCATATTATTATAATCAAACACAAGCATTGTACCTTCACCTATTCCAGTCACTAAGAAACAAATTGTCCTTCCATCGTATACTTTATTTGGTTTCACACCCTGTAAATCATCAACTATTCGCGAAACCACAACTGATGCCTCAAAATCAGCCACAGATCCAGCCTTAGAAGTTGGAATATTTGTTGCATCACCTATAGCGTAAGCATCATCATGACCTTTTATATTAAGAGTATACTTATCAGTTGGAATCCAGCCTTCTTCATCACCAATACCAGACTTCTCAATTACTTCTGCCCCCTTATGCGGTGGTATAACTATTGCAAGATCATACTTCAACGTTTCACCCTCAACAGACTTTATCTCCCTCTTTTCAGTATCAATTGACTCTACATTAAACATTAATGAAGTTTTAACACCCCTCTCTTCTAAAAGCTTAGCCGTCACATCAGACACATTCTGAATAGTAAAAACTCTTGGTAATGGATACGCATAAGTTATCTCAACATTATTCCTTTTACCAATCTTTCTAAAATAGCTTTCTAACAAAAACGTCATTTCAAGCGGAGCTGGAGGACACTTATAGGGTAAACCACCAACAGTTACTACAATATTCCCACCTTCAAACTTAGTAATCTTATCTCTGAGCCTCAATGCAGCATCCAATGAATAGAAATGATCGACCCCCTTAATCCCAGGCACTGAATCTAAATCTAAGCGAGCACCAGTTGATATTACCAAATAATCATAATTCAACTGCTTACCTGACATAGTATACACAATCCTATTATTCAAATCAACTCTTGATACCTCATCCTTAATAAAATTTATACCAGGCACTAACACACTTTTTACATGTCTCGTAATTTCTTTAGGAGTCATTAAACTAAGCGCTATGAACAAGAACCCTGGTTGATAATAATGGTATTCATTCTTATCTATAACCGTAATCTTAACATTTCCAGACCTAATTTCATCCGAAAGCCTATATGCAAGATTATTTGCCGTTATAGCACCACCTGTTCCAGCACCTAGAATCACAATATTTTTCATATTATCTCACTAACAAAAAACAATACGCAATATAAATATTTATTTGTTAATGTATATACGATAGGTATACTATTTTAATAATGGTTATTACCTAAACTTTATTATTTATCCTTCCAAAAAGAGGGATATCTACCAGGTTCCATAAAAATTCTAAGAGATTCAGCCACTAATCCACTTTCCATCCCCAAAATTTCTTTAGCAGAATAAAGAGTTCTAGAAATAGCCACTAGCTCACCCTTCTTAGTATATAATGCTACTAAATCACCCTTATTTATTTTACTACTAAATGAAAGTACTCCTGGTGCCGCTAAACTTGCACCATGAGCTATTGCATCTACAGCACTATCCCTTATTATTATTGGTGGCAAGTTTGTCACAATCTCTTCCATTGGCCTTACAACTCTTCTTAACTCATCTTCATACTGGCGTTCCTTCCAAAGCACATATGCTCCAAAGACCTCATGGAGTGTGACTAACCTTTCATCACTTTCATTAAAATGTCCTACTCCAATCCTTCTTAGTTCATCCATATGAGCACCTACACCTAATACTTCACCTATATCATAGCATAGTTTTCTCATGTAAGTTCCAGCCTCGCACTTAACCTTAAGCAAAATATCCCTCCCTTTTAATTCAAGTATTTCAATTGAGTAAATAGTTCTAATACGAATAGCTCTTTTAACTGATGATCTAACAGGTGGGCGTTGATAAATTTTTCCCTGAAACAAATTAATCACACGTCTGATTTCATTTTCCTCTACATCACCATGAAGCCGTGCAAGACACACATACTCCTTTCCACTACCTGAGAGTAGCTTAACTAACTTAGTACCTCTTCCAAGACCTATTGGAAGTAAGCCGGACACTTTGGGATCTCCCCGAAGAATATCCTAGGGTCCCTCCGTGTCCAGCTTTAATATTCATGACTTTCTTTATCCATGCAACAACCTCATGACTAGATGGACCTCTTGGTTTATCTAGAAGTATAAAACCTTTCATCAAATATTCATTAATTGGTCTTTCATATGGTGAAACCCCTAATCCCTTATCAGGTTCTGTTGCCTTCACTATATCAGCTTCACTGAGAACCTTTTCTATTAAATTCATTATTAACCAACCTTAGCGATTTGAGTTATTTTAATTGGGACTTTCATTTCATCAATTAGTTTAGCGGCTTCTAAAGCTTTGAGTACTTCTTCATCACTTGCACCCTTTTTTATATCAATCTTTAAAGGAGTGATTTCTAAATGGTTTACATTAACCTTTCGCCTTCTTACACCAGTAAGACTCTTAGGTCCAGTAACTAGTACAAAATTCTCGTCAATTATATCGATTACGACGCACTTCCTGCCAGCTTCTCTTCCTCGAGTTTTTACACAGATTGATCCAATACCTATTATTGCCATCCTCCTCACCTAACTTAAACCAACATCTCAACCATATTTATAAATTTACCATTCAATATTTTAAAGAAATTACTTAAAATTTAAAAACTAACTTTAAGGAAAATAAAAATATCTTGTAACTAAACTTTCTCTTAAACCTGTTTAAATTTAGGAGGATAATCTAAGACAAGAAGCATTTAATATCTAAATGTGTCATTGAGAATTTTAAGTGATGCTTGCTTACTCATTTAACGTTAATACTTGAATAGTTCATTATACTAAATAGCTTAACCAGCCAGTTTCCTTGGAGTCATATAATTATGTTTAATTTTCATAAAAAATCATTTACCATATTTTTCCAGGATTAAGAATTTCTTTAGGATCAAATAATTTTTTAATTCCTTTCATTAAATCAAGAGCGTATAAACTTTCCTTAGATTGTAATTCTGCCACTAAACCAGACTTTTTCATTATTCCAATTCCATGTTCAGAACTTACAGTACCACCTAATTTAATAGCAATCATCATCATTTCATATATAAATTCATTAACAATCTTCTTTGCGTTATCATCTTTTTCACCATACCAAACCATTGGATGAATATTACCATCACCTATATGACCACCTAAAGTCATAGATATATTATATTTCTCTGCTAAACTCCTCAACTCACTAATAGCATATGGAAGCTTAGAAGGAGGAACAGAAATATCCTGCATAATAACTATTGGCCTTGACCCTAAATCTTTAATCTCTTCAGCAGCAATATTAACAGAAAGGGGCAGTAGTGCTCTCCTTATCATAAAGAGACCTAATTCTTCAGCGTCAGACATTGTCCATAAACCTTGAATTATAAGAGATCAAAACGCAAATTCTATAAATTCCGTAACCTACACATCAGCATTTAAAAACATTGCTTTTATAGTATTATGAATTAAAATCTTAAAAAGAACATTCACCAATAACACAAACTTTAGCTTCCTTTATAAAACTTTTATGATATTAATTTTTGAAATGAAAATAAAACCTCTTCACATACAAATACTCACTACCATCTTGCTATTACTAACTTCAGCACTATTAAGTATCTCAGATAATCCTTTAATTGAAATGATAGGACGTTTAATCACAAATATTCTTACGCTTTACCTAATAGCACTCAGTATATTATTTGTGTTAAAATCCTAACATAAAATCAATACCAACAAAAATGAAAACCATATAACAAAATACTTTAGAAATAATTGTGAAAGCACTAGTTATTTATTTTGAAGGATATTCATCTGAGAATTTATGGAATATCTTTATTTAATAACCACTTCCATAAAGGCACACACTTAATCATTTTATTACCAATATTCAACACATCCTCATAATCCCATGTAATTATTAACAAATCTTTACACATTAACACATCACTCGCCTTCATCAACCCTTTAATCTCCCGCTCATCAATATCATTTTTACTAGAAGCATAAGTCACCTGTATTAACTGCTTTATCTGTGTATCTTCTTTTAAAACAAAATCAACCTCATTCTGTTGATAATCCCTCCAATAATAGATCTCCAAAGAATTATACCAATATTTTTTTCTTCTCAGCAATTCAACAGCTACTAAATTCTCCATTAACTTACCATACCTTTCAGTAGTTTTAAATGATATAACATTAACCAAACCATTATCCATACAATAAATCTTCTTTGGTGCAATAATCTGCTCCTTCAACTTTGGAGAATACCTTTCAAGAACAAAGAACAAATAAGAATTCCCTAAAGCATCAATCCAGTTTCTAATAGTATGAACATCTTTAACCTCAAAAATATGCGAAAGTTTTCTCATAGTAAACTCCGAAGCAACATTAGACATCAAATACTTCACAAACTCCTTAAAAGTCTCCCTCATTCGAATCCTAAACCTTCCTAACACATCCTTCTCAATAATATCACCATATATCCTCACAAGAATTTCCCTCCCAAACATATAAACTTCAGGCATACCACCAACCCTCATATACTCTTCAAAATACCTCTTAACCTCAGCCACTCTTCGCGTTGAATAAAAATCCTCCCTAGACAAAGATACTCCCCTATAACTGAGATACTCTCTAAAACTAAAAGGCATTAACATAAAATCAACATATCTTCCAGTCAAATGAGACGCTAACTCTCCACTCAAAAGTCTTGAATTACTCCCAGTAATTATAACCTTTTTAGTCCTCCTTAACCTATTTGCAAACAACTCCCACCCTTCAACATTTTGAGGCTCATCCAAAATAATATAATCTATATCACCATAAAGCTCATAAAAAGCCTGAAGAACAAGATCCAAATCTTTTGCCTTAACACCAAACAATCGCTCATCATCAAAATTAATATATCCAAACATTTCATCCCTAAAAATCTGCCATGAAAAAACAGATTTCCCACACCTCCTTATCCCCAAAATAACCAAAATATTAGGATACGCAAGAAAACGTCTCAAATTATTCACATTAGGTTCACGCTCTATTATCCTTCCTTCCCTAAATTTCTCATCCATCTCCTCTCTTTGAGAAACAATTACCCCTTTAATCTCCTGCAAATTCATAATATAGATATCTACAAACTTTTTTAAAAAGTTTGTGGATTAAAAAACACAAACCAACTAACAAAAATATGAACCCATTTAAAATTTTTAAGCTATTTAACTTACTGTTTAGTTTATCTAAATGAATCTCTAATTAAGTACTGTTTGATAGTGGTGAAATTTTCCATCATATGAAAGATGAAAATATCTAACACATCTATATTTATATATGTCATTAAATATTAAATAGATATAAACCTTTTTGCATTATTGTTTGACATTCTCCATGACTTATGCTTTAAGTGCATTAGTTAATGCAAATTAATGGAAGATATTATTTTTCAAACCCAATGCTCAAGGAAATCAGGAGTTCTCGCTAAAGTTCTGAGCCTTCTTGCGGAGTTCATTGTAAATAGAGCATGCTAATGTTTAAATATAATATTATGATAATAAATTAAGGGGATTTTTATGGATGATACTTACTTATACCTATCAAATGCATATGGTAAGAACCATTTTGAAATTGATAAACCATTCCAGGCAATACTTGAATATTTTCTTGGTAAAAGTATCAATTATTCTGATTTAGGAAAATTTGTTGGAAAAGAACTTTATGAAGTCGCTGATTATGTTGATAAAAATGCACACCCAAAGCATGTAATGTGGAGTATTAATGGTGAACGCGTTGATAGTGTATGGCTAGATCCTGCAGAAAGATGGGTTCTCGAAAAACTATTAAAGGAATATGGTGTTAATAAACCTCCATATAAAGAGGGAAACTGGCACAAACATTACGCATCAATATATTTAATTTCCGATCCAGGAATAGCCTGCATAATAACAGTTACAAATCAAACTGCTTATGCACTATACAAGTATGGAACCGAAGAATTAAAAAAGTATATTCCCCACTTAATTGGGGATGTTGAACCGATAATGTATGGCGCAACATGGTTCACAGAAATTCAAGGCGGAAGCGACTTAGGAGCTAACACAACTGAAGCCTTCTACGATGGAAAAACATGGATATTAAATGGAGATACAAAATATTTTGCCAGTAACGCAGGACTTGCAGATATCGCATTAGTTACCGCTAGACCAAAAGGATCACCACCTGGCGCAAAAGGTTTAGCATTATTCCTAGTACCCAAGATTAACAATTCTGGCAAAAGAAACTTCATAATCAGACGATTAAAAGAAAAAAGCGGAACCATAAGTGTGCCTACTGGTGAAGTTGAATTTCATAATTCTGAAGCATATCTTATAGGTGAATTGAAGAAAGGTATCTATTATACTATGGAAGATTTAATGGTTTCTCGTTTAGCAAACTCAGTTGGAGCATTAGGTATTGCGAGAAAAGCATTCCTCGAAGCATATTATTATGCACAAGTTAGAAGCGCTTTCGGCAAACATCTAATAGAACATCCATTATTACAAAGAGATCTACTTGACATGGAAATACTCATAGAAGGAGCAACAGCATTAACATTCAAAGCCGTGGATCAATTCCAAAAATCATGGAAAGACACACCACCATACACTGGAGAGTACCATTATGCCCGACTATTAACACACATAGTGAAAAACATTACCGCTGAAACAGCAGCATACGTATCAAAAATGGCAATGGAAATTTATGGTGGCATAGGATTTCTAGAAGAATATCCAATAGAAAGACTCCATAGAGAAGCCCTAATAACACCAATCTGGGAGGGAACAAGTAACATACAAGCATTAGACATGCTAGAAACAATCGCCAAAAAGAACGCCCACATACAACTTTTAAATGACATGAAAAACTTAATAAATGAAATTAAAGAAGGAAAAGAAACAGCTGTACACGCCGAACTAAAAATAGAAGAAACACTATCAAAATTAATAACATACACTAATACAGAAACCCAATTCTACGCAAAAGACATATTAACAACACTTGGGCATGCAATAACAGTAATATTATTAAACCATATTGGAACAAAACTAAATCTAGACAGATTTACACTCATAGCCAAATTATATGCTGATAAATATTTAGAAGGAAAAAGTTATACAAAAGATATCATTGAAAAAGCAAAAGAACTCTTCATTATCGAAGAACTAAAACCTAGGAGTGTGATTTATCATGCATGAAGACTTCACAGTCTTTAACCTTTTAAAAAGAGCTATAACTATAGCACCAAATACTGAGATAGTTTATAACGACCACAGACAAACATACAGAGAAACTTATGAGCGAGTTATAGGTCTCGCAAACTCATTACTCTCCCTAGGAATATCTAAAGGAACAGTTATTGGAGTAGCCGATTTTAATACTCATAGATATGTAGAACTACTTTATGCTTCTAGTTTAATAGGATCCATAATTTATCCTGTTAACATAAGATTACCTCCAGAGCAAATTATTTACACTCTAAAACATGCAAACGTTGAATGGTTATTCTTATCAAAAGATTTCATAGCACTCTCCAAATATGTAACCGATCCCAAAAAAGTAATAGGATTAGATACTAATGAAACAAAAATAGTGTATGACGATCTAATTACTAAAAAATTCACCAAAGAACCTGAAATAGAAATAACCGGTAATGACCCATATTCAATCCTTTACACCTCAGGCACAACAGGCCTGCCCAAAGCTGTCATATATACTAATGAAAAAACAGTATGGGGAGCTTTATCGATGGTTTACCAACTAGGACTTTATAATGCTCCAGCAAAATTAGATAGTAATGATGTAATTTTCCCATTAATACCATTTTATCACATCTGGGCATGGGGATCATTATTTCACGCATCATTTTTAGGTGCAAAATATGTCTTAGGCGGTAAATTTGACCCATCAAAAACCTTAGAATTAATTAGAAAAGAAAAAGTAACATGGATCAATGCAGTACCAACCATGATTCACATGCTTCTTTCACACCCAAACGCACACGAACTAAAAGGCTTAAAATTACTTATAGGTGGAATGCCAATACCAATAAACCTAGCAAGAAAAATAAATGATACTGGTATAAAATTCTCATCAATCTATGGTGGAACAGACATGCTAGCCATCTCAATCTCAATAATCCCAAAAGATATTAAAATAGATGATATATTGATTATTTAAGAATAACAACACATCCAGTACCTTTCGTAGACACAAAAATTATAAAAATGGATGGAACGATAGCAGGCCCCAATGAAATCGGAGAACTATACGTAAAAGCACCATGGCTACCCGGTGAATATTACAAAGATCCTGAAAAAACAAAAACCTCATATGAAAACGGATGGTTTAAAACCGGTGATATAGCACTAATAACCCCAGAACACGGAATAAGAATCCTCGACAGGGTAAAAGATGTTATCAAAAGCGGCGGTGAATGGATACCAACCAGCATCCTTGAATCAATCATATCAGAAATACCTCAAGTAGATATTGCCGCAATAATAGGAAAACCAGACGAAAAATACGGTGAAAGACCAATAGCCATAATTAAACCACGCACTTCAACACAAATCACACAAGAAGAAATCATACAATATCTAAGAAAAGCTGCCGACAACGGACGCATCGCAAAATGGTGGATTCCAGAACAAATAATTATAGTAGAAGACATACCACTAACCAGTACCGGAAAAATAAACAAACTATACCTAAAACAGAAATACACATAATCACAAATATCCATTTTTATAAAAAATCACATAACAACCTAAAACACAATACCTCAAAATAAAAAACTATTTCCTTAAACCTTAAAATCCTCAGCCAACACCCTCAACATTTAACAATCAAATCACTATAGAAGTTCCTTAACATACGTCCTTATTCTTATCTCCTGATCACTCCAGATTCTCATTATTTTTGCAAAATAATCATAAAGTCTATAAATATCTTTACACCCTAAAATTTTATGATTTTTTATTACCTCTACCTTCATGTAAAGCGGAAGCTCCTCAAACAACCACACATCATAACCTGCCTCATAAATTTTCGAAAATACTTCCAATAAAAGAGAAACCTTATCTTTTGAATCAGGTGCAACAATACATATATCAGTATCTCTTGACAATGATACACCCCTAACCTTAGATCCAAATAATAATACAGCTAAAACATTATCAATTTCAAGCAATGAAGAAAACTCTATATCCATGTTTCGATGAACCTCCTCATCTTTTTTATCTCAGGAAGTAAAATTTTTATTGACCCTAATGCTACCTCATCAGATAACGTATTGT
>Ga0080004_1070734_pt1 | contig 135272 bp, 160 predicted proteins | sample WasSprMetagenome_FD_69207 | JGI IMG/M metagenome (GOLD analysis project Ga0080004, IMG submission 69207) | Sulfidic aquatic microbial communities from Washburn Spring, Yellowstone National Park, USA - WS (SPADES assembly) (version 2) | ecosystem: Environmental > Aquatic > Thermal springs > Hot...
TGGTGAGTGACTCTGCGTCTCCATAATCGACAATGGGTGCGTCCAGCTTTATCCTCTTACGCAGATACGCCGGGCGAACCACAAGCTTGACTCCATCCGTGTCGGCTGGGATTGCGAATGCAACAGCCCAGTCACCCTCCTCTTTCGTTAGGGTGCGTGTAGGTATAACTATGATTTCATCTGCGTAAGGCGCAATGGTATTATGTGCTTTAGCCCCTCTAACAATGATGCCGTCATCTCGTTTTTCAACAACCCGCAAGTAAAGGTCGGGATCCTTCTGTTCATGGGGTCTCTTTATTCTGTCGCCTTTAACGTCTGTTTGGGCGCAGTTTGCGACTATGTCATTCTCTTGGAAAAATTTTAAGTAGTTAATAAAACGGTCGTAGTAGCTAGTGTTGTACTTCATGTCTATGAGTTTTGTGGCAACTGAGAGGGCGTTCATTGCGTCTATTCCCATGCAGCGTTGAATACAGCCGCCAGTGCGCTGACAAAGTAGACGAGTCATTTCCTGCTTCTTTAGAAGGTCCTCCTTGCTTTGGTGGATGTGGCAGAAACGATTGACTTTTTCTCCAGTGATGTGGGACGTAGCTGTGCAGACATCTTCAAACTCTGGGTTATTAGCCATATCGAAGGTCGTGCAGATAACATTTATTCCCGGTCGAAGCCTCTCATCCAGCCGATCTACTTTTTTACCTCCAATATACACGTTCTTCTTCATTTTCTTAAGTCTCTCAATATAGTCTTCTTTAGTTTTGATGACCACGCTTTAAACCTCCATTTCAGTGTCCTTTATGTATGCATAGCCATGTTTTTAAAGCTTAACTCTCGAATTCTAAATAGCACCATCTGATGTTATGCGCCGCGCAACGCAAAACAAAATACTATTATGTGGCTAAATAGTGTCTAAAAGCTATTGAGGTGATACTTACAATGGGTGAAGAAGAAGGCTGTCTTGAAGGTTTTAGAGTAGGCGAGAAGGCTGTTTCGCCGGGCAGAACAATTACCGAGGCTGACGTGGTGATGTTTGCTGGCATTTCTGGAGACTGGACTGAACTCCATGTAAATGCTGAATATATGAAAAAGAGTCCGTTCGGTCAGAGGATAGCTCATGGAATGCTAACCTTGAGTGTAGCATCTGGGCTGGCGCTGCGGACAAGGGAGCGTTCGTCAATGGAAGTGTTAGCTTTTCTAGGCATGGACAATGTTAGGTTTATCGCTCCAGTTTTTATAGGTGACACCATAAGGGTTGAGTCGGAAATCATTGAGGCGAGACCGAGTAAAAGCAGACCCGGCGCTGGAATATTGAAATTTAGGAATAGTGTGAAGAATCAGAGAGACGAAGTTGTGGCGACGTACGAAACAGCCTTAATGGTGAGCACACGAACAAAAGGACAATAAATTTCATAACAGCATTTTCTTTCCCATCGACGGTTTGCTGTCAGTAACATCACGGATGTGGAAAAACGTGGACTCAGCTTCGTTGGATTTAATGTTTAACCCGAGGACGGTGGCGTTGATTGGTGCGTCAGAGGACAAACTTAAATCTGGAGGACTGTTCTTGAACAGTTTCATCGAATGCGGTTTGAAAAGCAAGCTTTTCTTAGTTAACCCAAAGGGAGGGGAAATCCGAGGTTTCAAAGCTTATCCAAGCGTGTTAGACATCCCTGAAGAAATAGACCTAGCCATAATTGCAATACCTGCTCATGCAACGCCGAAAGTTGTTGAGGAATGCTCGAAAAAGGGTGTCAAATTCGTTGTGATTCATGCTGCGGGTTTTGGAGAACTGGGCGATGATGGAAAAAGGATAGAAGTGGAGATGGTGAAAACTGCGAGGAGAGGAGGAACACGCATTATTGGTCCAAACTGCATGGGCTTGTATTGTCCAGAAATGGGTCTTAACACCGTTCTTCCTTATGTTGATGGGTTGACTGAGGAAAGTGGGGATGTTGCGGTTGTTTCCCAAAGCGGCTGGGTTAGCGAACATATTATAATTGTGGGTTATGAGCGGGGGCTTCGCTTTAGCAAAGTGCTGAGCATCGGAAACCAGTCTGACCTAACACTCACCGAAGTTGTCCAGTATTTAGACTTAGACTCGAAAACAAACATAATCTCCGCATACATTGAGGGAGTAAAAGATGGAAAAACCTTCATGGAAGTTGCAAAGAAGGTGTCGATGAACAAGCCGATTATTGTCTGGAAGACTGGTAAAACGGAAGCTGCGGCAAGAGCCGCTTCCTCTCACACCGGTTCGTTGGCGGGAAATTATGCGATTCACGAGGCTGCTTTCAAACAGGCTGGGGTTATATCTGTTCATGGAGTTGAAGAGTTGCTTGATATAACAATGGCTTTTAAATGCCCTTACTTGCCAGATGGAAACAGAGTTGGCATAATAGTTGGAGCTGGAGGCGCTGGAGTTGCAGCTTCGGACGCTTGCGAAATTTTAGGTTTAAAGGTGGAGAAACTGCCGGAAGAAGCCGCATTAGAGTTGAAGGACATTTTGAGGGGATTAATTCCTCCTTCCTCGGGGTTTTCTAACCCTGTTGATTTGGTTTGGCTTCCTTTTGGGCAAGCGTCGAAAATTCATCCGCAGATTATTGAGGTTATGTCTAGAACTGTTGACGCATTTATGATATTGGAATACGACCCGTTTGCAACCGTAACACGGGATGTTTTCGCCGAAGAATACCGCGAGACTATGCTCAAAACTATGGAAAAAATTAAAAAACCAATGGTGCTCGTGGCGCCGCATCCAACAAGGGATTTGGACATAAGCCCTTGGACCAAAAGTGGGTTGCCAGTCTACTCCACACCAGAGAGAGCCGCAAAAGCCCTTTCAGCTTTAACACAACGCTCCAAATTTCTTAAAACCCAAAAAGCTGAACAAAAACATTTACGACACCAATGTTAAGTAATAATTTTGTGAGAAGTTGCGGCCGTAGTCTAGCTTGGTAGGACTTCGGCCTCCCGAGCCGGCGACCCGGGTTCAAATCCCGGCGGCCGCACTCTTTCAAGGAGATAATCGTAATAGGTGAGTAGCGATTGAAGCTTTAGGAAGAGTCGTTTGTATAAAAACTTGGGACGACTTTAAGAAACTGGCAGTTGCTCTGCGTCCTAGAAGCGTTATGTACTTTTTGCAGCGGGCTCCTCTTTCAAGGCCCCCATTAGCTTTAAGATTTCTCTTTATCTCCGAAAACACTTTGTACGTGTTTTTGGATTGTGCCGATGGTGATGTCTTCAAGCAGACAAAAATTCTGATTAAAGGTAAAGGTGAAGGGCAGAGGTATGTTCTGCACGAGGACGTTAAAGAGTTCATCATTAGGGAACTTGGGAGGAATGATTTGGCTGTTGTTTCTCCAATCTTTTCCCCTGCTAGATATCTTACTTCATTGCTCATCCTCAGAAATCGTGCATGTCGTGGGGAAATGTCCAATAATAAGTGAAATGATAGAAATGGTGGTTGAAGAAATGGATGATGTTACTAAACGGATAGCTTTAAGTCGCGTTCGAAAGCTTTTCAGTTTAGCCAAGGAAATTTATTCGGAAGATCCTGCTTTGGCTCAGCGTTATGTTGATATGGCTAGAAAGATAGCTATGGCTGCGAGGGTTCGCTTGCCGAAAGAATATAGGCGGCAAGTTTGTAGGCATTGTAAAAGCTTTATCTTGCCTGGTGTAAATTGTCGTGTGCGGATAAAGCAGAAAAGGGAACCGCACATGGTGATTACGTGCTTTAACTGTGGGAAACACATGCGGATACCGATAAAGGGTGTTAAGGAGAAAGTTAGGAATGAGTAAGTTGACGGCGGGTATGAAACGCCGCATTAAAAGGGAAATGACCCGTGAAAAGCCTACAATATGGGTTGGAAAAGGCGGAGCTTCGCAAGATTTGCTGGAGGAAATTGGAAAACAACTGGAACAGAGAGAAGTTGTTAAAGTGAAAATCTTGAAAAGCGCGCTTGAAGAAAACAAACCTTATGCGATTGCCTCGCTGATTGCTAACCAAACTGGAGCAACCCTTGTAGAAGTTAGAGGGCACACGCTTGTCCTTTATAAGCGCCGGGAAAAACGCTTTAAACCGCTGAAGTAAAGAAAAGTTTTGGGCTAGTTTTTGGTTTAAACAGGTTTTCTTTCCACTTTGAAAATTACTGGTCTGTCTGAGTCTGGACATTGTATGGTTTCCTTGTAGTTTATCCAGTCTTGTGCTGGGGTGTCTCTGCAGAGGGCTGTAAGGTATGGAGCCATGGACATAAGTGCGTATAGGCATAGCCTATCGCTTTCCTCTTTGACAATTTCTGGTTCCTCAAATGTTATTTTGTCTCCAATCTTGTAGTAGGGGCAGTTTCCCCGGGACTCTTTTACGGTTAAAATAACTTTGTATGGCATTTTGGGCACCTGTGTAAAATATTCGTGTTTTAAGGTATTAAAATGTTGGCAATCAACAACTGGTGGCTGGGATATATAAACTATTGTCGAGTTAAGTGGGCGAAAAAGATGGAGGGAAAATATGTAGAAAAAATTCAATAGTCTTAAATAAAAAGGATGTGAAGGAAGATTTGGCGTTGCTACATGACGAAAGAACGTGCAGAAACAGAAGTAATTGAAGCTAAATTCACCGTCAGTTCTGTGGTGGACGAGCGTGTTCCCACAGGTATAGACGGCTTAGACCCGCTAATTGAAGGGGGTCTTCCTAAAGGAAGCCTTGTCCTTTTGGCTGGAAATCCGGGTACGGGTAAGACTATTTTTAGTATGCAGTTCCTTTATCGGGGAGTAAAAGACTACGGGGAAAATGGAATATATGTGTCTTTTGCGGAAAGCAAAGAGACCATCTTTGACAATATGTCTAAGGTTTTTGGGTTTGACATTGAAGAAATCCGCGAAAAATTGAAGGTTATGGACTTTACCACTGTAACGGAAAAGGGTTTGTCAACTGTTTTGGAGATGATTCTTGAGGAAGTGGCGGCGTCAAACGCTAAAAGGCTTGTGATCGACTCTTTTAGTGCTATGGCGCAGGCTTTTAAGGAGCCGATTGAAGCGAGAAGCATACTCCACAATATCCTTGGAAAACTTGTAAGGCAATTAGGATGCACAACGCTTCTTATTGTGGAAGTTCCGACTGGATGCGAAAGGCTGGGGATAAGCGTTGAGGAGTTTGTTGCTGACGGCGTCATCGTTCTAAAGAAGGACTACCACAACGACATGCTCATTAGAGAAATAGAAATAGAGAAAATGCGAGGAACCAAACTTGAACGGCAAAAATTTCTTTTCACACTATATAAAGGCTTCCGAGTTTTTTCTCCCTTCAGTGCGAAAGAAGTGGAGAACCCTCCAACGTTTGAAGCCCCCAGGGGCACCCCAACTCATTATCCAAGCGGAATCCCAGAACTTGACGAAATTTTAGGCGGAAGCGGTTATCCTAGGGGCGCTTCAGTTTTATATGAGTTGGGCGAAAACGTTCCGATTGAGGCTTTGGACGCGATTACCTACCCTACAGCAGCAAGTTTTATAATGAGAGGAAGAGGGTTCCTCATCGTTCCATCAATTGGATGCGGCCCAGAAGAAATAAGGAAGAAAGTTGTTTCCTTTGTTGGAGAAGAAAGATTCGATAAGCATGCTAAAATACTGGTTTTCCCCAACCCATTAATTGACGCAAACAAGCCCTACATCATGATTTGGAAGGATCCGCTCATAGAAAAATTAGACCCCGTGCAAAATGTTAATCTTTACCTTAAAAACGCTATGGAGTTGGCAAGTAACCTGGGCAAAAACGTACTTCACATTCTAAACGCTGACAACCTTACATTTTTAGTGTGGGGGGCTGGCACTCTCGTGTCCTCTGCTATCGGACGGTCAGTGATTGCAAACAAAATCGGAAAGGACTTAATGATTTATATAGCAATGCCCAGTTTTCCCGAAATAACAAAGATTTTGATGGACACTCTGAACATACATTTTAAGATAGAAGAGAAAGACGGAGCAATCATACTTTATGGAAAGAAACCTAAGACCATCATTCATGTTGTGGAGCCGGATGCTTCCAGAGGATGCCGAGTTAGGCTCACACCAATATTGTAACGCGTCGAAAAGCATCGCCTTCTCCTCAAAATCTTTTACGTTCCATTCTTGCCACTTCCACCCTTGTTGTTCGCTTTAAATCAAAATCCAAAAGAGTAAGCGAAACCTTTACCACAACTTTTAAATTTCATACTTAACACGCTTACTGAAGGAACAAGAGGATAAAGAAAATTGGCAACACTCTACAACGTACCAGCATCAAAACTCATCGAAAAATTAGCCCAATACCTAAAGGAAAACGTAGACGAGATAAACCCACCGCCATGGTCAAGTTTCGTTAAAACAGGCGCCCATGTTCAAAAACCGCCCCAAAACCCAGACTGGTGGTATGTCCGATGCGCCTCGCTGTTACGGAAAATCTACGTTCACGGACCAATAGGCTTGGAAAGATTAAGAGCCGAATACGGAGGAAGAAAAAATTTTGGTGTAAGACCAGACCACGCCGTTAAGGCTGGCGGAGCAATAATAAGAAAAGCGCTACAGCAGCTTGAGGCTGCAGGATTAATTGAAAAGCTCCCATCCCGCGGAAGAAAAGTAACAGCTGAAGGAAGAAAACTCCTACAAGAAATAACCGAGGAGCTCAGCAGAGAATATGTTAAAGAGACTCCAGAATTAGAGAAATATCAAAAAGGCGACTGAAATGTCAGACGAAGAACTCGAAGAACTACGCAAAAGAAAACTTTTAGAACTACAACGCCAAATGGCTGAAGAACAAAAAAGAGCACAGATGCAGCAACAGCTGGAACTTGAAAAACAAGCTATACTAAGAAGCATACTAACTCCGGAAGCAAGACAAAGACTAACAAACTTAAAAATGGTCAAGCCAGAATTCACATCCCAATTAGAACTGCAACTAATCCAACTGGCGCAGCAGGGAAAATTGCCAATACCATTAACAGACGAACAGCTGAAACAAATACTTGTCCAGCTGCAAACACGAAGACGCGAAACAAAGATAAGAAGGATATGAATATGGCGCGAAACAAACCAACAGCAAAAAAACTTAGACTAGCAAAAGCAGGAAAACAAAAGAAAGCCGTTCCATCATGGGTTATCGCAAAAACAGCCGGAAAATTCAGAACACACCCAAAAAGAAGACAATGGCGAACTAGAAAAATAAAGGCATAGGAGGACTGCAAATGGAAGAAGAAACGCTAAAAACCGAGGAAGAAAAAGAAAAACCAGCAGAAGCCATCGAAGAAAAAGGAACAGAAATTGAAGAAACCGTTGAAACAAAAGAGGAAGAGAAGCCAGAAGCCATCGAAGAAGAAGTTAAACCGCCAACACGAGAAGAAAAAGCGGAAGAAGAAATTGTGGAAGAAAGAATCTACACAATTCCACTTAGCAGAGCATGGATTATGCCGCCAAATAAAAGAGCCCCAAGAGCGATACGGATAATCAGAAGTTTTATAATGAAGCATATGAAGTTAGGCGTGCGTAAAGAAGAAGGAGAGGAAGAACCAAAGCGGCTTACGATTAGCAACGAAGTGAACGAAAGAGTTTGGAGCAGAGGCATAGAAAAACCCCCGCGGAAAATTCGGGTGCGAGCTACAAAAGATAAGGAAGGAAATGTCACAGTTTATTTGGCTGAAGGAGACTAATCCTTGGCCATTTACCTCTCCAGCCTTTTCGGCAGCGCAAGCATAGGCGTGTACGCGCTTGTTACAGATAAAATCCTCATAATCCCAAAGTTGACGCCGCTTAAAAAGGCTGAAAGACTCGGCGAATGGATGAAAGTTAAACTAATACACACAATGATTGGCGGCTCAGTTTTGGTCGGCGCACTTGCATGCGCAAACTCAAACGGGATTGTGCTCCCCCACTTCATTAGCGAAGAGGAGACTGAAACTATAAAACGCGGTTTCAACGGAAACGTAACAGTAATGGAAACTAAGAAAACAGCCTTTGGAAACATGGTTTTGGCAAACGACCGCGGAGCAATTGTTGACCCACGATTAAAAGACTGGGAAATAAAGCTAATCTCCGAAACTTTGGGAGTTGAAGCTGTTCCCGGCGAAATTGCCGGCTTACCCTATGTTGGATCGTTAGCAGTCGCCACAAACAAGGGAGTTTTAGCCCACCCCTTGCTGAAAGATTCTGAAAAGAAGCTTTTGGAAGACGTGTTAAAAGTTCCCGTTGACGTGGGCACAATTAATTGTGGAATACCTTACGTTGGCACAGGCTTAATTGGCAACAGTTACGCGGCGATAGCTGGTTCCTTGACAACCGGACCCGAGATGTTTATAATTGGGAATGCACTGGATGTTGTAAAGGAAGATGAGCGAAGTGAAAGTTTTCAGAGTGACCGGTGAAATTCGGAAACCAAACCTAAAAACACCCTTCAGAAAGGAAGTGATGGCTGTCAAACCAGAACACGCCGTGGAAAAAGTCTACTGCGAACTAGGCAGCAAACACCGCGTTAAACGCTTCCACATCAAAATAGCAAGCGTTGAGGAAATCCCACCTGAAGAGATAAAAAACCCGTTACTGAAAAAACTTGTTGCCGGAGAAGAGGAAATTGGCAGGCAAAAGTGAAGAAGAGGAACTACGCAGACTAAGCGTTGAACTACGCTTCCTCGAGCAAACCGCTGAAACCATACAATCCAGGATAAACATGGTAAATGCTGCCATAACAGACTTAACCTACGCAAGCATGACACTGGACGGCTTAGAAAAAGAGAAGGAAAACACGGAGCTTCTAGTTCCCATAGGAGGCAACTCCTACATAAAAGCGAAACTTGAAAACCCAGACAAAATCATCGTTGGAATGGGCGCCGGAATCTCCGTGGAAAAAACCCTGCAAGAAGCAAAAGAAATCATCAAAAACCGCCTAGAAAGCTTAGAGAAGACAAGGATGTCGCTTCAACAGCAACTAGCCCAAATCGCCGAAAGAATGAGCGAAAGCAGAGAAAAATTTGACAACCTCGTAGCCAAACTCAGAGAGGAGACAACGCCAAGAGATGTTTGAGAGGCTGAAGTCAGGCCTCAAAGGGCTCGTAAACAAAGTCACAACAACAGAGCTTAAGGCTGAAAACCTTCGCCCGGTGCTTTCAGAGTTCAAAATAAGCCTCGTAGAAAACGACGTCGCCTTTCCAGTGGCTGAAAAAATATGCGCTGAAATGGAAAAACGGTTAGACGGAATTCAGATCAAAAGGCTTGAAGACCGCAGAAAAATTGTGGAGGAAAAGCTTAGAGAAGTGCTCCTGGAGATCATGCTCACAAACAACAAAATAAACCTACTAGAGGCTATTGAGGAAAAACGCAAAAAAGGCGAACCATTCGTCATAGTTTTTGTCGGAATAAACGGCACAGGAAAAACCACAACCATAGCGAAAGTAGCGCACTTCCTAAACAAGAAAGGCTACTCTGTCGTTCTTGCTTGCAGCGACACCTACAGGGCAGGCTCAATAGAACAGCTCGAGGAACATGCAAAACGCTTGGGCATACGCATGATCAAACACAAGTACGGCTCTGACCCCGCCGCCGTAGCCTACGACACCATAAACCACGCGAAAGCTCACAGAATAAACGTCGTTTTAATCGATACAGCCGGTAGAATGCAGACAAACAGGAACCTGATGAACGAGCTTGCAAAGATTAAGCGCGTAATAAACCCAGACTTGACGGTATTGACAGTGGATTCGCTTACCGGAAACGACGCCGTCATGCAAGCTGAGGAATTTCACAAAAGCGTTGGAGTAGACACGACAATATTGACAAAAGTGGACGCAGACATCAAAGGAGGCTCAGCCCTAAGCGTAACCTACGTAACAAAAAAGCCAATACTATTCATAGGAACCGGACAAAAATACGATGACTTGCAAGAATTCGACCCGGAAAAATTCGTTCAAATGATTCTAAAATAACCAACAAAATCGTTATTTTCAGCACTCTTTTTCCATAAACTCTTTGAACTTGTTCAGGTCAGCGGGAACCAGAACAGGTCTCTTTAACAGTTCACACGGCCACTGTTTGCATTCATCACAGTATTTGACCCCTCTTTTGCTAGCGCATCTTTTTCTTTTGTTTAGCCAAACCGCCTTTCTCTTCAAAAAACGTTCAATATCCATCTCCACTATCTGTTTCATGTTGCTCCAAACGTCAAGAAACCATGAACTGTCCTCGAGTCCTTCAGCTTTGAAAAAGTTAAAGCGTTTGCATGGAAATTCGTTGCATTCCAAGCAGACTTTTAAGCCTTTGACACTCGAGCACTTGTAGATTTTACAGTATCTTCTGTATTGTTCGCTTAAGCCTTGGTTTGATCTGCAGCCTCCACATTTTTTGTTAAGAAATGCTGTGCATTCTCCGCAGTAAATCCCGCATGGCGCAACCAAACTCCAAAGGCTTGCTTTTTGCATTTTAGCATTTTCCTAGTAGTTTCAACAATATTGCTTTTGCGGAATACAGCCTATTCTCGCCTTGCTCATATATAACCGACTTTGGGCTTTCGATGACATTTTCGGCTATTTCGTAGCCTCGGTGGATTGGCATGTCATGCATTATGTAGGCGTTGCTTCCTTTCAACAGTTCCTTGTTTATCTGGTAAGGCATCATCAGTTTAATGCGCTTTTCCTTTTCAGCAGCAAACTTCGGGTCGGTGAAAAATTCCATGTCAACCCATGTGTCTGTATAAACAAAATCCGCGTCCTTCACCGCTTTCTTAACATCCAACGTTGTTTCCCAAAGCCCGGTTTTCTTTGCGTTTTCCAAAAGCTCATCGTCTCTGCAGGGTTCATGAAATATCGGTGTTACGGTGGTTATTTTTACCCCTGTTTTCGTGCATCCTTCTATTAGCGAGTTGCAAACATTGTTGTGGACACCTATGTAAACAAGCTTCAAACCCTTAAGAGCTCCCTTCTTTTCCTTCATTGTCATCAAATCTGCTATCGCTTGGCTTGGATGATACTTTTCATCACATCCATTAATCACTGGAACACGGGAAGCCCTAGCCATAACCTGCAAATCTGCATTCCGCAAAAGCCTAGCCATTATACAGTCAACATTACGTGACAAGTATTGCGTTTCATCGTAAACATCCGCTATTGTAAAATTCGTTGTTCTCCAGTCAATGTAAAGCGCATGCCCACCGAGTTGGGTCATGGCAACTTCAAAGGAAACTCTGGTTCTGGTGGAAGTTTTCTGAAAAATCATCGCAAGAGACTTTCCTTCCAAGGCATCACAATACTTTTTTGGATCACGCTTGACGTCGATAGCTTTATCAACCATTTCCACAAGTTGGCTATCGGATAACTCTTTAAAGTTGATTAAATGCATTTTAACCACGTTCTAGCTTGAGAGCTCCAGCCATTATAAGCTTTATGAAAAACATAATTTTTTAAAGTCGATTCTAGCGATCTTTTACCATAAAGCGTAGTCTTTTGAATATTTCCTTAAAACCTAGTGATTTAAACAACCTTAATGACTGAATGTTGTCGGAGTAAACGTCAGCCTCCACACATTCCACACCGTTACTGATAAACCATTCAAGGATTTGTTTGACAAGCATCCTTCCAATACCCCTACCCCTATAAGACCTTTCAACAAAACAATCGCAAATGTAGCCGCGTTTACCCTTGTAAGCCCAAGGCTGGCTTATCCAGCCCAAAGAATAGCCAACAATCCTTCCACTTACTTCTGCTACGAAAACTGCAGCATTTCCCCCTCTGATATTTTTTAGAATCCACTCTGGATTTTGAAACTCGCTTGGAGAAGCTGAAATCATAGAGTCTCTCACGCTTTCGTCTCTGCCAAGCTCCCTAGCTAATCTAACAACTTCTTGCAAATCTTCCTCCTTTGCCCGGCGAACATGCACTTTAAATTGAACCAACTCCGTTATGTCCTGTTTACTCGTTACCGTAAAAACCACCCCCTTAACATTACTGATTATGAACCCTTTTGTTAAACATCTTCCGAATTGACGGATACAGGGATGGATGTGTTAAATCTTCCTTTGGGTCAACAGATTTCACCATCACATACTCATCGGGCTTTATCAGGAGTTTGAGTTTTCCCAACACTTCGAACCTGAAAAGCGAAGATTTGTACCAGTTTATCCCAGGGTTTTTATCAACTATAAAGCCCATGTCGTAAACGAATTTTTCATAGTTTACGTTAACATAATCCATTGGATAAGCCGAAAAGCCTTGAACAACGTCTGTGATTACACAATTCATCTTCGTTAGCAGCCTCTGAACAGCCAACCATTTTTTGTGGGAAGCTTCAAGAACTGTCAGTCCAAAATATCCAACCCCATTTTCTTTTAAGCAACTTACACCCCTGCAAATAAACGCCTTCAACCCAGTTAGCGTTTCAAGCGGTTCTGAAGAGAAAACGTCAAATTTTCCAATAACATCAGCTGGTAACGGATGAGCAACATTATACTCTTTAAACTCTATTGCGAAGCCGTATTCCTTATTAACTTCCTTTATGAACTCACCTAATCTTTTATCAATGTCTAAAACCACGATTCGCGCTGGAAGTTTTGTTAAGGATAGGGCTATGCTTAATAAGTCGTCATCACCTATCAAGACAATTTCCTTCCCGTCCAAGTCATTGTAATGGTGCATCAAAGCAACTCTTGATATGACATCTTGCTCTCGCATATAACCTTGGAAAAAATCAATTGTCGGCGGTGGCCGTTTCTTGGTTATACCTTTAAATTCTGCTAGAATTTCCTTAAACTTGCCCTCGAAAACCACTCTTTTTCCAGAGCATTCCGGGCAGATTCTGCTCTCAAATTTTAAACTTTCCGGGTTAACCTCTTTCTTACCCTTCTCAGTGAGATAGAACTCTCCCTTGTCAAAGGCGATTAATCCATTTTCGGAAAGATTTTTTAAAGAAATAATAAAATCTTTCAATGGGGCGTTAAAGTTTTCCAGAAGCTCCCATATTGTTTTCTTTGATGGAGCAAGCAGATACAGTATTCTAGTTTCCGCTCTTTCTCTCAAGAAACTCCCTCCTAATAACCTTCTTTTTGACAGTCTTAGGTTGAAGCTCCTCAACCAGCAATTTGAAAGCTTTGAATGCGGGACCATTTTTTCCGCAGGTGAAAATGTCCAATGCCGCATAGGAGTGTTCAGGCCACGTGTGAATACTTAAATGTGATTCACTCAAAAGGTAAACGGCGGAAACCCCGTACGGCTCAAATTGATGAAAACTGGAAGAAATCACATGTAAATTAGATTTAGCAACTACTCTATCTAAAATCTCTCGTAACTTTTCCACTTTGGAAATTTTTTCCGGGCTTACGCCCAGGAACTCGGCGATAATGTGAATGCCCATGTCGAACACCCAACATTACCGTCGAAATCCCTAGGCTTATGCTCAAGTTGGCGAGCATTTCACACATGTGCTTTCTAACCTCTATCTCTATGAGTCTCCGCGAAAATTTTGTTTTATAAACTTTTTGGTTGCATTTAGAAAGGTTTTTACTTCAACCAGTGTTCTTTTCAAGGGGAAAGCGCAAAATGATTCTAATAGTTGCATCTAACAAAGACAATGCAAGCCTAAACATCTCGAAACAAATTTTACGCAGCTTCAGTTTCAAGAAAACCCTGGAGAATTTTCAAGGAAATAATGTATATGAAGCAGAAGTTGAGGGCATCAGCGCCAAACTTGTGACGTTAAACGAGGAACTGGTTTTTGCTCAAAACCTAACTAATTTCTTCAAAGAAATTGAACTTGTCATTTTCCTTTCAAGACATAGTAGTCTAAGCGGCACTCCCACATTGTCAGTACACACTCCAGGCAATTTAGGCAAAGCAGAGCTTGGAGGACTTCCAAGGAGCTTATCAATATCACCAGCAACCGCCATGAAAGAATGCTTAAAGGCTATGGCTCAACTTAAAGATGAAATGCGTCTCAGCTACGAAGTCTCTTATGAATGCACCCATCATGGACCATCGTTAGATGCGCCTGCAATGTTTGCTGAACTGGGCAGCTCGCAAACGCAATGGAACGACCAGAAAGCAGCGGAGGTTGTAGCTCACGCAACAATGAAAGCAATATCCAACTTTGGTAAGATGGAGGCTAGGGCAGCGTTAGGTATAGGAGGACCCCATTACAACATGAAATTCACAAGAATGGCGCTAGAAAGCGAAATTGCGTTCGGACACATAATCCCAAAATATGCCATTCCTTACATAGACAACGAAATCGTTAAGCAATGTGTTGATAAAACTTTGGAAAAAGTTGAATTTGCAATTCTTGATTGGAAGGGAATAAAAGGCGAATATAAAACGACACTTATCAAAATGCTTGAAAATGTCGGTTTACCCATACAAAAAGTTTAATGTCTCCCTAGGAGGGAAATGAGCCTTTTCGAGAGCTCAGTAACGTTTATATGATGTTAGATGTTATGAGAAGTGTTGAAAACTATGGGCTTAAGGTCATTTCTATCCCAATGCGCAAGAACACTAAAACTTGCTGTGAAACCAGGAAAAAGCGAGCTTTGGCTATCGATAAAAATCTGCTTTTTGGGAATAGGAGCAGTAGGACTAATAGGGTTTATTATCAAGTTATTGTCTGTGGTGCTGTAGCTTTCGCCCCAGATGGAATGAAACAAGCGGAAAGTCATTTTTTGCCATAATACCTGTCTAAAAATTTTCCGTAAATGTCAACCGGTTCATCAACTGGATTAGCTAAGAGATAGCAAATTAGCTCACAGCTTCCACAAATCAAAGTTGCAAGCCTCTCAGCCGGACGGGTTGTCAACCTAGCTTGCTTTTGCGGTTCACAGGAACAGTTAATTGGTGCATCTTCCAAAGGCAGTTGAAGGAGCGTTCTTCCATGGCATTTACCGCATTCAGCGATTATCACGTGTTCTGAAAAGGGGCGAACCCGCACTATCACCTGCTTATAATTTGGACAGCTTTCGTTTTGACATTCGAAGGTTACTTCCTTGTTCCCAACAAACTCTTTCAATATTTCCTTTCCACATTCGCCGCACCTTGCGATTATCAGCGGTTTCTGTGGCGTAATATTAACACCAATAGTGCTTGTCTTTCCACATTCGGGGCAGTCAAAGGACTTAGGTAGACGCTTTTTAGGCATGCGAACTACTTTTCTTCTTCTCCTTCCCAACTTCCATCCAACCACTAAACATTTCCCGTTAAGGCGTAACGCAAATAATTCGGTTTCAACCTTTTCTTTTAAGTTCTTTGAAATTTAATAACCTTTCTTCACTTTAAGGATAGGAATAAAGTTACACTTTATCGCTTTTTGTCAAGTCTTGAAGCCTCCTGATGCCGTCAATCTCTTTTATGATGATAGCCACGCTTTTTGGAACAAGCTCTTCCCAGTTTCCCCCGCTTAACATCTTCGCCCTAATTTCTGTTGAGGAGTAAACATCTCTTTTGTGAAAACGTATGGGTCTGACGGTGTAGCCAGCCTCTATAAAAAGCCTCCGTGTCAAAGGCTCATTGGAGTAAACAACTTCAAAACGTGGAGTGTAGCCCTCAACAGCTGAAACCCACATCATGTGTAAATGCACATCTGGCACTGGAACTATCCATATTCGCGAATTATCTATTTTAGCCTCTTCTAAAGCCCTACGAACCATAACAAGCCTTTCACCAGCCGTAAATGGATTATCTATGCGGTGGCTGTACTGGGCGCTCCCTATAACGATCACGAGTTCATCAACCTCTTTCAAAGCATCCTCTACCGCGCCAAGATGCCCAAGATGGAAGGGTTGAAACCTACCGACAAAAAGTCCACGCTTAACCATGACATCATCCACTCCCTTGAGTTAACTTTTAACCTTTTAATATTTACTCTCTGCCCTAATCTTTGCCAACTTACTCAGCACAAATTCAACAGGAAACAACCGAAGTTTTCCACCACAAACAGAAACCTCGGCTTCAACAGAATAACCCCGCTTTTCACGGCTTAAAATTGCTAATTTTACATCCGAACCACCACCATACCCGCCTAAGGTAAAATCCCAACAAACCACTCTATGACATGGAACTATCAGCGGAAATGGATTAAAAGCCATAACGCGACCAACAGCCCTCGAGCTTCCCCCGGCAACCCTTGCTACAGAACCATAAGAGGTCACATACCCTAAAGGCACCATGGAAACAACATCAATCACTTTTCTTGCATACTCCGACAGATGCTCAGTGTTTAATGGCAAATTTTCCTTGGAGCCTTCGCCATTATAGATGTTCTTTAAGATGCAGAGCGCACGTTCAGCGAAAACTGACGGCTCTTTGAACTGCTGAAATGGAATGTTATATGGGATGTTGCCTAACAAACTCCAGAGAACTTTTTCTTGGCTTAAGGCAAATGACGTCGCAAAAACTTCTTTATGATTGCAAGCAGCTCCAAACCAGACAGCACCGACATTTTTTGTGTATAGACCTATCATTTCAAGCCACTCCCGAAATTTTTAGAGATTTATAGACATTTAGATGATTAAGTTTAATAAGTTGCTTGTATATTATCACGGAAAAGGTGACAGCGTGTGGAGAGGCAAACACAACAGGCTGGTTACATGTGGGTTCCAGGCGCAACCACCGTCGGCGTGGTGTGCACAGATGGCGTTATTTTAGCTTCTGAAAAAAGAGTTTCATATGGATATTTAGTGGTCAGCAAAGGCGGCAAAAAGGTTTTCAAAATAACAGACCACATAGGTGCAGCGTGCGCTGGACTCGTTTCTGACATGCAGATTCTCGTGAGGGAAGTTGAAGCCTACGCGAATCTGTTCAGTTTAGATGTTGGAAGAAACATTTCCGTGAGGGCTGCCGCCAAACTTATGTCTAATCTTCTTTTCAGTCGCAGATTGGCGCCGTTGATAACACAGACCATCGTCGGCGGCATAGACGAAGAAGGATCCTCACTCTACGTGCTTGACGTTTTGGGTTCGGTTATACCTGACAAATATGCAGTTGTGGGTTCTGGAACTGAAATTGCGATGGGTGTACTGGAAGAAGGGTATAGGGAAAAATTAACAGTGAAAGAGGCGAAGGAGTTGGTGGTAAGAGCCATAAAATCTGCAATTAGCAGGGACATAATGAGCGGTGACGGCATAGATTTTCTAATCATAACAAAGGATGGGATAGCAGAAGAGTCGATGAAATTCTAAAAGCCCAAAACCCTACAAAGTTTAACAAGGCAAAAATAACATTAATCTGGCAGATGATGTCGCGCTAGTACATGGAGTGTTTGCAGATTGCAATTTCACTTGAGCCTCGAAGAGGGAAGGTTGCTTGTCAAACTTGCACGTAAAGCCATAGAGGGATACCTAAAAACTGGAAAACAAATAAGCGTCCCCGAGGACGCCCCGAAAAAACTTCTCCAGCCCTGCGGAGTTTTCGTCACAATAAACAGTGTAAGGGACGATGAAAAGGAGCTGAGGGGGTGTATCGGCTACCCCTACCCAACTACACCATTAGCCAAAGCGGTTATAGAGTCAGCCATAAGCTCGGCGACGCAGGACCCTAGATTTTACCCCCTCTCATTAAGTGAGCTTGACCATGTGGTTTTTGAGGTAAGCGTGCTCACTCCACCAGAATTGATTAAAGTTAGTAAAACAAACGAGTATCCCTCTAAAATCAAAATCGGGGAAGACGGCTTGATAGTTGAAAGAGGCATGTTTAAAGGCTTACTTCTGCCACAAGTGCCCGTTGAGTGGGGGTGGGATGAAGAGGAGTTCTTATGTCAGTGCTGCATAAAGGCAGGCTTACCTCCCGATAACTGGCTGCTAAAGGACACAAAAATCTACAAATTCCAAGCCATAATCTTTGAAGAGGAAAAGCCAAACGGAGAGGTGAAACGCAAAATCCTCGGCGGGAAATAAACCCATGCGGGTTTATTTTGCTCCCTGTGGCATCGGCTTAGGGCATGTTGGAAGATGCGTTCCCATAGCCAAAAAACTTTCAGAGAAGGGTGCTGAAGTAATTTTTTCCACATACCGCGAAGGCATACGTTACATCGAACGGGAAAAACTTCCCTTAATAAAGGCTCCACCAATAGGCTTTCAAGTTAAACCCGATGGAACTGTGGATTTTAAACAAACGGCAGTAAATCCAGGTCCTTTTTTGGCTTCCTTCACCCTTTTGAGGCAGATTAACGCTGAAATACGGTTTATTGAAGGCTTTAAACCAGATGTTGTTGTTTCGGATTCCCGAGCTTCACCAATATTGGCGGCAAGGGTTTTGGGGATTCCGAGAATCTGCATATTAAACCAGTTTCAGGTTATAATCCCCCGGAAAAAACGTTTCCTTCGCCTAGCAAAATTTGCGGATTCTATAACGCTCACTATTATCGGGAAAATATGGACTGGCGGAAACACGGTTTTAATTCCAGACTTCCCGCCGCCCTATACTATTTGTGCTGGCAACTTGACAATTCCAAAATCCTACAGAAAAAGTGTAAAGCTGATAGGCCCAATTTTAGAGGTTAGACCGGAGGAACTGCCAACTCAAGAGGAACTGCGGAAGAAGTTGCGACTGCCGCTTGACAAGCCGGTTCTTTTCGTTCCCATAAGCGGCCCCATTAGAGAAAGAGCCTTCCTAATTGGAATTTTGAGAAAAATTTTGCTAAACTTTCCAGAAGATTATGAAGTTGTTATGTCTCTTGGCTATCCAAACGCTGACACCGACCCAGTACGCCACAGCAACCTAACAATCTATAAATGGATTCCGAACCGTTTCGAATACCTAAAAGCTTGCGACCTCGTGATTGGACGTGCTGGGCACGGAACCTTGACGCAATGTTTGTGTTATGGGAAGCCAATGATACTTGTGCCTACGCCAAACCACACCGAACAGCTTTGGAATGCTATACAAGCCGAAAAGCTTGGCGTTGCAGAAATCATTCAACAAAAAGAATTAACAAGAGAAAAAATCCTAAAAAACGTTAAACAAATTATAGAGGGCGAAACGCCTGAAAGACTCGGAAGAATTCAGAAAGAAGTGGCGAAATATGACGGCTTGGGAAACGCAGTAAAAGCGGTGCTTGAAGCGGCGGAAAGATAAGCAAGTATTTTAAACTGCCTGTTTATATGTGAATGTATGTTCTTGCCACGGAAAATCTTGGAGGAAAAACTCCTAAAAATGCTCGCTGAAGACGCTGGGCAAGGAGACATAACAACATCGCTGATAGTTTCTGACAAGTGCATGGCAGAAGCAGAGGTGATAGCTAAAGAGAGCGGTGTTATTGCTGGAATCGAAGAGGCGAAAATCCTACTGGAAAGCACGGGACTTAAAGTTGAGGCATTAACCGCCGATGGAGAAAGCGTAAAAGCAAAACAAACTCTGCTGAAGATTCACGGAAATGCAAGAACAATTCTCACTGTGGAACGAACGCTCTTAAACATTCTATCACGAATGAGCGGAATCGCAACAACCACAAGGTTTCTTGTGGAAAAAATCAAAAAAGCTGGTCTCAAAACAAAAGTTGCGTGCACAAGAAAAACCGCTCCCGGTCTACTCTATTTTGACAAAAAAGCTGTCTTGGTAGGCGGCGGCGACACCCACAGACTTCATCTGGATGACATGGTTTTGATAAAGGACAATCACATCGCAATAATCGGCAGCGTCGAAAAGGCTGTTAAAAAGGCTAAAGAAGGCTGTTCCTTCAGTAAGAAGATTGAGGTTGAAGTGACAAGTATGGAAGATGCTTTAGCCGCTGCAAAGGCTGGAGCTGACATAATAATGTTAGATAATTTCTCTCCAGACCAGATAAAAGAGGCGGTTAAGCAGCTAAAAAAAGCTGGTTTTCTGGGGAAAATTTTGCTGGAGGCAAGCGGTGGAATAACAACAGAGAACATTCTTGAGTATGCATCGACAGGCGTCGACATTGTAAGCCTCGGAGAAATAACAGACAGCGCGAAAACACTGGACATAAGCTTAGAAATTGTGAAACTTCGAAAATAAAATGGCAATGATAAACGAACAGATTGTTAAGGGTTGCTACACCATCGCAGTTTCTATAACCGCAGCTACAGCAAGCAGCACTGCACAAATGGAAATGAACATGCTGGCGTTTACAAGCTCATGTTTTCCTCTCCGCTGCAATATGCGCCTAACCAGCCATATGCTCTCGGCAATAGCGGTTGAATACGCAAAGAATTCCAACCACGCAACCGGAGTCAAGAATAGAAGTAAAAAGACTAAGGTTGGGGGAGCATTTTGTGCTGTGGCGAGAGCCGCAATTAACACTCCAGTGTTATAAAATACATAGCCTCCAAAAAGAGGGCCGATGATTGGAATGAACATTATGAGGGTGATCATGAAGTTGTTTCCGAAAATGAAATGCAGTAATAGGTTTTTCTCTTTCAACCAATTAATCATGTCATTAAGTTCATTTCTTGTTTCTATAGCTTCGTGCTCTTCTACTGGTGTTAGTACTCCTGCGGTGGTTATTAGGATGGAAAAAACGAACACTATGATTATTGATATGATTCTTTTGTTGCGTGGTGAGGCTTCTTTCCAGAAACCTAAGCTCATGTTTGCTCCCTTTACTCTTTTTTAGCGGGTGTTATTTTTAAGGCTCTGAAACCTCTTGCAACTGGGTTTAACATTTCTGTCATATTAACTTTTTTCAAAACTTCTTCAGAATCTTCTGCGTATCCTCTAACATCGTGTTCTGCAGCCATAAGAGAATAAAGATATACTCTTTTTTCAGCGGTTCTGGGCTGACACTTAGATGGGAGCCCAAGCAAAACTTCTCTTTTCTCATCAACAGCTTTTTTGCAAGCATATAATATCGCGTGAGCCCCAGACGTCAGTTCCGCAATTCTAACGGGGATGCTTTCCTTTCCTATTGCCAAAACTTCAACTCCATACTTCTGTCTAATTTCGCCGCTAATTTTTCTAAGCCGAGGCAGAATTTTTAGGAGATGACGCCTCGCCTTGTTGGATATCTTTATTGACGAAAATTGTATTGGAGAAAGCTCCTCGAGGGAGACGCTTCCCAACGACATGTCGAGGTGAACAACGTCCGCTTTAACTTTTTCGAGTAAATCTCTACAAAGTTCCGCCTCGTGCACTATGACTTCATGTCCATTTTGCGCATTCGCAAAAATGGGCTTAGCCAAGCACAGGCTTGGTTCTCTGTAGGGTGGATTAACAAGAACGGATGCTGTAGCAACAATTGACAAGGGTTCAAACTTTTCATTCAATATGGCTGCTGAAGAATCTGCAGCAACAATCCTCAAATTTTCGCCTCGGATATATATAGACCAATAAGAATTTAGCTTTGCTGTTTTTCAACTTTTGCATGAATCCCCAAAATGAACAATTCGGAGCTTTTAGCTCGACTTGCCTTGGGCTTTATCACTTTAACGGCTTCAAATTGTTTCCTTATTTTCTCAATAAAATCGTTAAGCAGGTCGCCTTCAAAAACTTTTACAAAAAAGTTTCCACGAGGACGAAGCGTCTCTAAAGCTATTTTTAATGCTTGTTGCGCCAAGTCTATTTGGCGAGCATGATCAAGTTCCCATATCCCAGAAATGTTTGGCGAAGCATCAGAAATTACAACGTCAGCCTTTCTAGGAAGGTTCTCAAGGATTTGCTTCAGTGTTTCTGGCTCGTTTATGTCGCCGATTATTGTTCGAATGTTGCTATCTTCGAAAGGTTTTATTGGCTTTAAGTCGACTCCGAGAACAAAACCCTTTTTCCCAACAATTTTTCTCGCTGCTTGAATCCATCCTCCAGGAGCAGCTCCTAAATCAACAACAATGTCGCCTTCTTTCATGAAGCGATATTTTTCCACGGCTTGGAACAGTTTGTAGGCTGCCCTAGAACGATATTTTTCCTCTTTAGCCTTTCTATAATAGTAATCTCTTTTTCTGTCTTGAAGCCATGCCTTTGGCAAAACTAACTATCACCCAGCGCGCCAGTGCCGCCTTCTGCTATTGCGAGAAGCCATTCTGTAAGTTTTTCGCAGACTTGTGGTGAAATTGTGCTTGAGGGGTCGCATCGCGGGTTGTCTGGGCACAATAAGCATGGGCAACCAACTATGGAGTCTATTGACGCTGGAACCCTCTTTGGATAGAGTCTGTAAGTCCATCTTCCATGGCGGAGCTCTTTCTCTCTGCGGATAAGTCCCTTGTCTTCAAGTTTTATGGCTACTCGAGAACCCTCCCTACTGCTTGCGCCGAGTTTACGCCACAACTCTGACTGTAGTACACCCTCGAATCCCGTGTTCATTATTATCTGAAGAGCTTTCTGCTCTAGGTCATTGCGCTTTGGCATTTTCCATCAATCCAAGCCTTCTAAGTTAATATATGCCATTTTTAAATAAAAAGATGTATGCTCTAAAATTTGAAGAGGAAATGTTGAAGAATTTGAGAATGAAGAAGAAGGCGGGCGAACTATACTGTCTAGGAGTTGAAAGCACAGCGGATGACTTCAGCGTTGGAATCTCTAGGGCGGACGGCGAAATATTAGCAAACGTAATAAGTGCTTACATACCATCGGAAGGGGGGATACACCCGAGAGAAGCCGCCAGACACCACGCTGAAGCCGCAAGCAAAGTTTTGGAAGAAGTCTTTAAAAAATCCGGGATAAAACCCAGAGACCTAACAGTCATAGCCTTTTCCCAAGGTCCAGGTCTCGGTCCATGCCTCCGTACAGGGGCGACGGTGGCGCGGGCAATGGCTTCTTATCTTAAAGTTCCATTAGTTGGAGTAAACCACTGTGTGGCGCACATAGAGATAGGGAAGCTTAAAACTGGTGCTGTGGACCCTATAACTCTCTATGTTTCTGGGGGAAACACGATAGTTTCGGCTTTTGATTCTGGACGTTACCGAGTGTTTGGAGAAACTCTAGATATAGCTCTTGGAAACTGCTTAGATGTTTTTGCAAGAGAGGCTGGGTTGCGCCAAAAAGCTGGTATGCCCCTAGGCGCTATTGTGGAGAAACTCGCAAAAAATGGGAAGAAGCTTATTCCTTTGCCTTATACTGTTAAGGGGATGGATGTATCCCTGAGCGGTTTGCTGACGGCTGCGGTAAATTTGTTGAAGAAAGGAGAATATAGGCTTGAAGACTTATGCTACAGCCTTCAGGAGACAGCTTTTTCCATGGTTACGGAGGTTACTGAAAGAGCTCTAGCGCATACGGAGAAAAGGGAGGTTCTGCTGACCGGAGGGGTTGCCGCTAACAAAAGATTGCAGTCAATGGTTAAGGCGATTGCAGAAGAGCACGATGCTAATTTTCATGTTGTTCCCGGCGAGTTCGCAATTGATAATGGCGCCATGATAGCGTGGACCGGGGTTCTTGCGTACACCCATGGTTTAGTTACGCCCATCGAAAAAAGCTTTGTTAGGCTGAGGTGGCGTCTCGACGAGGTTGAGGTTCCATGGATAAAATGCAGTTATTAAAGAAGGGCGCCGAAGCCAGCCTCTACCTCACAGAGTGGCATAATAGAAAGGTCATATTAAAGAAGCGTTTACCCAAGAAATATCGCCCATCAGCCTTAGATGAGCAAATTCGAACTTACAGAACAGCTCACGAACCTCAACTAATGCATGAAGCAAAAATGGCTGGAGTTCCAACGCCAACAATTTTTCTCGTTGACACGAAGGAGAGCACAATAGTGATGGAGTTCATAGAAGGACGGCAAATAAAGCAGTTGTTGGGTGATGTTTCCTCAGAAGAGAGGCAAAGCATATGCCTCAAAATTGGCGGGTTAATAGGTAAGCTTCACAAAAATGGAATAATTCACGGCGACCTCACAACGTCAAACATGATTCTCTGTCCAAAGGGAAAAATTTTCTTCGTTGACTTCGGGCTTGGAGAGAAAACAAAGGAACTAGAAGCGATGGGAGTTGACCTGCACCTCATGAAAAGAGCCTTACAGAGCGCACATTTCAGGTTTGCCGAAGAATGCTTTAACGCTGTAATTAAAGGCTACTCCAAAGTTTTGGGGGCTGAAGCGGCAAAAAACGTTTTAGACAAAATCCGAGAGATAGAGAGGAGAGGACGCTATGTTGCTGAAAGAAAGAAAAATAGTGATTAAAATGTTTCAGCAAAGGCGTGAGGAAGACGTGAGATAAATGAGTTTTCAGCTGCGAGGTAAAGTCATATTTTTTGCGACAAACAACATTAACAAGTTCAACGAAGCCCGCAAGCTACTAGCTGAATACAAAATAGCTGTTGGTATGCTAAGAGTTAAGGCGCGTGAAATTCAAAGCGATGACCTAGAAGAAATAGCCAAAGCAAGCGCACAAGAGGCCTTCGAAAATTGTTATCTTCCAATAATAGTTGAGGACGCGGGGCTTTTTATAGAAGCCTTAAACGGGTTTCCAGGACCATACGCTTCTTTCGTATATAAAACAATAGGGAATGAGGGCTTGCTAAAGCTCATGGAGAGTGTTAAAAATAGACAGGCAAAGTTTCAGTCAGTCATCGCCTACCTTTCCGCCGAATTAGAATCACCTTTGTGCTTTAAGGGTGAGGTTACTGGAGAAGTTACGACGGAGATTCGGAAGGGGAAGTCGGGGTTCGGCTTTGACCCAATTTTTAAGCCAACAAACAGCGATAAAACGTTCTCTGAAATGGATATTACGGAAAAAAACAAGCATTCTCACAGAGCTAAGGCCTTGCAGAAATTCGCTGAATGGTATCAGAAATATTAAAATGCAATGCCCCCATCGCTGACTTTCGCTTGTCTTCGCAATGCCTGGCTAAGCTGGAAGCCACTGTGTTTTTGTGTGCATTAAATTCTATTTAACAAGTTTGTAGTAGACGTTTCCGTTTTTAATCTCCTTGGCTACGATTCCGTTATTTTCTAGGTAAATGAGGTGCGCGATGGTTTCGTTAATGATAAACCATTTTTGCACCGTTGGCAGCTCATCCCAATTGCTATAAGTTATATCCCAAGTTATGTGTGGTGAAATTTGCCATGCATTTCTGGCTCCACCTTTTAATGCGTTAACTATTTCCTCGAGCCTTTTCCTGTGATGCTCCTTAAGTTCCAATATTCTCTTCTTAACTTCCCCGTGAAATCCTCTATGTCCAGGAAACGTTCGATCTATATCGAGCTTGTAGATTTTATCAAGACTGTTAAGGTATTCTCTCAACGAATCGTGTCCTTCCCAATAGGAAATATTAGGTGTTATGTCGAATAATATGTGGTCTCCCGAGAATAAGATTTTTCTTTCCTCGTCGTAAAGGCACATGTGACCAGGCGTATGCCCAGGAGTTAACATTGCTTTCAAAGCATAATCTCCACACTCAAGGATCTCTCCGTCCTTAACTGGTTGAAAGTCAATACTGCTTGAATACCTAACAGCCGGGTGAAGTCTTGTAATTCTCTCCGTATCCTCCTGTGGAAAACCGTTCATTGTAAAAAATCTCAAAATGTCAGACCTAAAGCCAGCAAACTTCTGCCTAATTTCAATGTCAACACCGCTCATGTATACACGACTTGTTAGTCTACCCGCGAGGCCTAGATGATCCGCATGGAGATGCGTTATAAAGTATTCCGCACGTTTAAAATCAACTCCAATTTCATTTAGAGCCTTTATAAGCTCAGTGTAGCACACCTCCATGTTAAATCCGGTGTCAATTACTAATGATTTCTCAGCTTTAATAATGTAAGAGTTAAGCGTTTTAAGCGGATTCCCCGGAAGCGGAACCTTAATCATGAAAAGCCCTGGGAGCACTTCCATTGCTGGCATTTGTCCACCTCATGTAGAGCATTTTGCTAAATTATGGACAATGATAATAACCTTTCTCTCTCCCTACACACGTCAGTCAGCCACATTCTAATAGACACACTCATAAGTAGGGTATGAAGCTAACATCGAAGGTTTTAAATATCTGTCTATCCTCGCTCATACAGAGTTACGGTGCCGCAATATGCCAAAACAGGAAAAGGGAAAATCCCATCCAATAAGGCCTGTTAGCAGGAGACCTCCAAGCTGGTGCAAATACCAGCCCGAAGAAGTCGAAGCCTTAGTAGTTAAACTGGCGAAGGAAGGCAACCCCCCAAGCCGTATAGGGGCAATCCTTAGAGACCAGTATGCAATCCCTCTTGTTAAGCCCATTACCGGTAAAACAATTACGCAGATACTGAAGGAGGCGGAGCTTGCGCCTCCGATTCCTGAAGACCTTGGGGAACTGCTTAAAAAAGCTGAAAGGCTGGCTGTTCACCTTGAGAGAAACAAGAAGGACTTGCATAACAAAAGGGCGCTTCAGCTTATAGAAGCGAAAATCCACAAACTCTCAAGGTATTATAAGCGTGAAGGTGTGTTGCCGCCGAACTGGAAATACGAGGCGAAAATAGCTTCATTAGCTTGACCCTATTTCGTTATAGGGAACTGTTCTGAAACGTTTTAAAATGCTTTAAATAACTTCACTTTCTAAGCCTTAATGTGGTTGCAATGACTCTAGATGAAAACCAGATTAGAGGCTTCATGGATGCGGCTGAAAGGGCAGCAAAGGTCATTTTGGAAAATGTTAAAGAAGATGGGTCAGTTCACGTTTTTTCGCATTTGGATGCTGATGGAGTTGCGGCAGCTGGGATTATTGGAAAGGCGTTGTCAAGGCTTGACGCGAAATTTCGGATAAGAATATCTCAGTGGATTGACGAGAAGATTGTAGGGGAAATAGTTTCAGAAAAGCCCAGCCTTGTGATTTTGTCAGATTTTGGAAGCGGCTACCTCGAAATGTTAACCGAGAAAGTTGCAGACTTCAAAATCGTAATTTTAGACCACCATCAAACCATCGGAAAGGAATCGGCAAGTTTTGTGCATGTAAACCCTCATTTGCACGGGATAGATGGAGCGCGTGACGTAAGCGGTTCAGGAGTTGCTTATTTTGTGGCTAAGGCTCTGGATAAGGTTAATGTTGATTTGGCGCCCATAGCTGTTGTTGGCGCATTGGGGGACATGCAGGACAAGTATGACCAGCGTAAGCTTAGCGGATTAAACGAGAAAATAGTGGAAGACGCGGTAAACGCCGGTTTGCTAACAATTGAAAAAGATTTGATATTCTTTGGTAGAGAAACCCGCCCCATCCACAAAACTTTGGCTTCCACAACCAACCCTTTTATTCCAGGCATAAGCGGTGAAGAAGACAAAAGCTTAGCTTTTCTAGTAAGCTTAGACATAAAGCCAAAGTATGGAGAAAAATGGCGAGCTTTAAGGGACCTCTCCGATGAAGAAAAGAAGAGGTTATGCTCAGCCCTCGCCGAATATTTGCTTTCGAAAGGTTTACATTATGAAGTTGCAAACCTCATAGGGCATGTTTACATTTTAACGCGAGAAGAACCTTGGACCCCTCTTAGAGACGCTAGAGAATTTGCGGTTTTGCTGAACGCAACTGGGCGTATGGACAAGCCAAGTTTAGGCGTTGCCATATGCATGGGCGATAGGGGCCCAGTTCTCGAGAAGGCGGGCAAAGTTTTGGAGGAGTACAGAGGAACAATAAACAAGTATCTCGGTTGGGTTATGGAAAAACCCGAAAGAATGAAGGAACTGGAGAACATACATGTTGTCTATGGCGAGAATTTTATAGACGACAAGATAATAGGAGCAGTATCATCCATACTGTTGACGAGCCTTCCAAACCCCGAGAAACCTTTGATTGCATACGCAAACGTCACAGAAGAAGGCGTAGCAAAGATCTCCGCAAGAGCCATAGACACCGTAACCAGCAGCGGGGTAAACCTAGGAGAAATCATGCGGGTTGCTGCCGAAAGATGTGGAGGGAACGGCGGCGGACATGATGTTGCTGCGGGAGCGCAGATTCCAATAGAGAAGGTTGACGAGTTCATAGGGGTCGTTAATGATTTGGTTGGCGAATGTTTAAGAGGAAGAGATGTTGGAAGCTGAAATAGTATTGGAATATGGCGATGCTAAAACCGCTGAAGCCATAGCGGAGGCAGTTTCGCCCGACAACTTCAAAACGCCAAGCGGCTTATTTATCAAGACGATTAAAAGAGGGCAGAAAGTTCTAACTAAGGTTAGATGCGATGGGAAAATGGCAACGTTCATCGCTACAATTGACGATTTTCTTTTTTGCGTTTCAACAGCGGAAAAAGCTCTCCGAACAACAAAAATTTTGAATGAGAAAAATGAAGGAAGTTGAGCTTATCGCAAGGTTAAATAGACATTCAAGTTTAAGGTTAGAGATTAAAAGTAATCCTGTTAAAATATAAAACAATGTGAGAGGGATGTTGGACATAAAACTCATCCGCGAGAATCCAGAATTAGTAAGGAACAATTTGATGAAGAGAGAAGACCCCGAAAACATGAGAATGCTTGATGAGCTAATGCACTATGACGGAAAATGGCGGCAACTGCTAACGAAGTTAAATGAGTTGCGACATGAAAGAAAACTATTGACGACGAGGATTGCAGCTTTGAGAAAGGAAGGAAAGGACGCCAGCCAAGAACTTTCAAAGGCTAAGGACATTGACATGGAAATAACAACGCTGGAAAGGCAAGTGGATGAATGCAAGTGGAAGGTAAACTACTACCTTATGCGGCTTCCGAACCTTCTGCATGAATCTGTTCCATTGGGCAAGGACGAAAACGATAATGTTCCAATAAAAACATGGGGTGAAAAACCCAAATTCACCTTCCCGGCTAAAGACCACATAGACCTAGCCCTAGGCTTGAACATAATGGACATCGAGAGAGCTGGAAAAGTTGCGGGAGCCAGATTCTTCTACTTAAGGAAGGAGGGCGTTCTGCTGGATATGGCATTGATGAACTTCGCCTTGGAAGAGATGGTTAAAAAAGGATACATCCCCATAGAACCACCATTCCTAATGAGACGAAAACCCTACGAGGGCGTAACAGCTTTAGGCGATTTTGAAGATGTCTTATACAAAATAGAAAACGAAGACCTTTACCTGATTGCAACCTCTGAACACCCAATGGCTGCAATGTTCATGGATGAAGTACTAAAAGCGGAAGATTTACCGCTCAAACTTGTTGGGGTAAGCCCGTGCTTTAGGAAAGAAGCAGGGGCACATGGCAAAGACACACGCGGCATCTTCAGGACACACCAGTTCAACAAAATTGAACAGTTCATTTTCTGCAAACCTGAGGATTCATGGAAGATGCACGAGGAGCTTTTACAGAACGCCGAGGAACTCGTTCAAAAACTCGGTCTTCCATATCGTGTTGTAAATGTTTGCACAGGCGATATAGGGGTTGTTGCCGCTAAAAAGTACGATATAGAAGCTTGGATGCCAGCGCAAAACACGTATAGAGAAATAATTTCTTGCAGCAACTGCACGGACTACCAAGCTAGAAGATTAAACATAAAGTACAGGGAAAAGGAGGGGGAACCTCCAAAAGGTTTTGTGCACACATTAAATTCGACGGCTTTAGCCACTGGCAGGACGATTGTTGCGATATTGGAAAACTATCAGCAGGAAGATGGTTCCGTTGTCATCCCAGAAGTACTAAGAAAGTATATGGGTGGAATTGGGAAAATAGAACCGAAAAGTAAAAACCTTTAATACTTGACATAGCTTTTCAGCTACAATGTTCGGAGGGTAAACTTGTCTTCAAAAACTAGGCGTGTAAGAGATAAATGGCGAGGCAAATCATGGTACATGGTGCTGGCTCCACCCTACTTCGGAAACGTAGAGTTGGGCGCTGTGCCAGCCGACGAACCAGAAAAGCTTGTCGGAAGAGTTATTGACTCGACGCTCTATGACATTACAAACGACTTCGCTCATCAATACTTGAAAATGTATTTTCAAATAATAGAAGTTGATGGCAAAACCGCCCGGACAATCTTTAAGGGACATGAATACTCACGCGATTATTTGCGAAGCCTCGTCAGAAGAAGAACAACAAAAGTTGATGGAATTTTCCAAATCACAACCAAGGACGGATACAAACTTCAAGTGGCGGTGTGCGCCTTTACACTTTCAAGAATAAGAACTTCACAGGAAAAGGCTATACGCACCATAATGGAGAAGATTATTAAAGAAAAGGCTTCAGCGCTCACACTGGACCAGTTTGCACAGGAGATGGTTCTTGGAAAAATCGCCTCAGACATATACAACGAAGCAAAAAAGATAGCGCCTCTGCGCCACGTGGGTGTTAGAAAATCCAAACTTTTAACTCAGCTGGCGCAGCTGCAGTTGCAAAAGGCTGAAACTGCTTCTTAACTTTTAGAAAGACTTTTTCCGTATTCGTATCCTTTTTCAAAAGCTGTAATATTCATTTCCTCGGTTCCCTCTGGCACGTTTGCCCTAATAGACTTTTTAACGGCTTCTTTGTCTAATACTCCTGTAACAGCAACGAACGCGCCTAACATAACAATGTTCGCAACAATCCTTTTTCCAATTTCTTCGGCAATTTTTGTCGCCGGAACTCTGAAGACCTTGACGCCTTTTAAGTCCTTCTCGTTTGGCACCATGTCTGGATCAATAATTATTATCCCTCCATTTTTAACGCTCCCAGCATATTCGTTATACGCGTGTTGAGACATGGCTATTAAAATGTCTGGAGAAACAACCTTCGGAAAGTCGATGTCATCATCTGATATGATGACTTCTGACTTGCACGCGCCTCCTCTTGATTCTGGACCATAGCTTTGTGTTTGAACGGCGTTTTTCCCGCTGTAGAGGCAAGCTGCGGCTGCAACAATTATTCCAGATTTAATTATGCCTTGTCCGCCGAAGCCAGCAAACCTAATCTCGAGCCGCATTGGGCTGTCACTTCTCCCTTTCTTCACTGATTTTGGCTATTTTGTCCAAAAGCAGCCTTTCATAAGTCACTTTTTCTATTTCTACAAATTCGCCTATAACTATCTTCTCAGGCGTGATTTCAGCTTTCGCTGGGTCTGAAAAATTTTCCACTACCGACGCTTTTTCAAACCACTTCATCATTTCGAGACCAGAGCGCATTCTGTTGCGTCGACCGAAGATTTCTGGGCAAGGGGAGACTACTTCAATAAAACAGAAACCCTCTTTTTGTAACATCTTCTTGATTGATTGCGTTAGCTGTCGTACGTGCAATGTTGTCCACCTCGCCACATACGTGGCTCCGGATGCTGCCGCCAAATGAACTAGGTTAAATGGGTGCTCAATGTTCCCATATGGAGTTGTGGCTGTTGAGGCTTCAAGCGGTGTTGTTGGGCCTTGTTGTCCGCCTGTCATTCCATAGTTGAAATTATTTGCGCATATCACTTTAATTCCTATATTCCTACGAGCCGCGTGTATGAAGTGGTTGCCTCCTATTGCGAAGAGGTCGCCGTCACCGCTTATGACCACTACTTCCAACTTTGGATTTGCTAACTTGACTCCCGTTGCAAAGGCTATTGGGCGTCCATGTGTTGTGTGGAAGGAGTCTACGTTTATATATCCGGCTATACGTCCAATGCAGCCTATGCCCGACACAACAACGAGTTCGTCGAGGTTCATTTGCATTTCATTTAAGGCGTGAACGAAACAGTTCAGTATTATTCCATTTCCACATCCAGAACACCATATGTGGGGCATCATCGCAGCCCTTAAATACTTCGAAAGAGGATGCGCAGGTTCTTCTATCATTGGCTGTTCCTCCTTATTGCCTCAAAAATCTCCGTTGGAGTGTGAGGTTCCTCACCTAGCTTAGGAAGGAAGACGACAGGGGTTTCTTTTGCTGCTCTTTCAACTTCCCTAACCATTTGTCCACAGTTCATTTCAGGAACAATTATCATGTTGACTTGCTCTGCAATTTTTGCCACATGCCTTTCTGGAAACGGCCACAATGTGATTAAGCGTAGAAGCCCAGCTTTTATTCCGTTTTCTCTAGCCCTTCTAACAGCGCTTAATGCTGCTCTGGCAACAATTCCATATGTGATGACAACTACATCGGCATCTTCCAGCATAATCTCTTCAACTCTTATTATTTTGTCCGCGTTTTTCCGTATTTTATCGCACAACCTCCGAACAAGCTTTGTCTGAGCCTCAGAGCTTTGAGTTTGCGGGTAACCATGTTCGTCGTGTGTTAAACCAGTAGCGTGAAAACGGAAACCTTCTCCAAAACAAGCCATCGGCGGAACTAGGTCGTCATCTGGCATAAACGGCAGATATTTTTCTGGAGGAACATTCGGCTTTTTGCGATTAACCACTTTTATTCCTTCCGGAGGTGGAATTACAACCTTCCCCCACATGTGAGCGATAACTTCATCAGCCAGTAAAATGGTTGGAACCCTATAAGTTTCAGACAAGTTAAAAGCCTCAACTATAAGGTCAAACATCTCCTGAACATACGAAGGAGTTAACGCTATAATTTCGTAATCCCCATGAGAACCCCACCTCGCTTGCATAACATCCTGTTGCCCTGGCATTGTAGGCTGTCCAGTGCTTGGACCACCACGCATCACATTCACGATTACGCATGGAGCTTCTGTCATAGTGGCCAACCCTATATTTTCCTGCATAAGACTAAAGCCGGGTCCTGAAGTCGCCGTCATAGCCTTTAATCCAGTATATGAAGCTCCGATCACCGCTGCCATCGAGGCAATTTCATCTTCCATTTGAAGGTAGATTCCGCCAATTTCTGGCATTCTTAAAGCCATGTGCTCAGCAATCTCCGTTGCAGGCGTAATAGGATAACCTGCAAAAAACTTGCAGCCCGCGGCTATCGCGCCCTCGGCGCACGCGATATCACCGCTCATGAAATGCACGCCTGAGAGTACTGTCAATTTTTTGGTCATGTTTAACATCCATCCCTACATTGTTTTTCAACAACAAATATGGCGAAGTCTGGGCAAATTGCTGTGCATAAACTACATAGGATGCATTTGCTTTCATCGACAACACGGGGAGGATGAACTCCCATGGCGTTTATTTCATTTGATTCTTCCAACACCTTCTTCGGGCAGTAGTAAATGCAGAAGCCGCAACCCTTACAATGATCCTTTATTATATGAATTTCAGCCTTTGGATGCTTTACCTTTTCAGCATCCAGCGGCGTTTGACAAAGTTTCTCCAAGCTTAGACCCTCATAGTAGTGGGAGGGAAGCCCAGCATATAAAAGTTTACAAACGTAAAGGTTTTTTCCATGTTGCCGCACACACACTCAAGTATGCTTTATAGGTTAATCACAGCAAAACAGTTGAGGGGAGATTGAAGAATGAAAAAAGTGAGGATTGTGCTATATGGAGTTGGCGCTGTCGGCAGCTTAATCGCAAAATTTCTGCTAGAGAAAGAGTGGGCAGAGATTGTTGGCGCTGTCGACTTGGCTAAAGACAAAATTGGCAAAGATTTGGGCACAGTTTTGGGCATAAATGAAACACTTGGAATCAGCATTTCTGAAAAAATAGAAAGAGCAGTTTCGACGAAAGATGCAGACATAGCTATTCACGCGACTTCCTCGTTCTTGAAAGAAACATATCCACAAATAACGTCGCTGATAGAGCATAATCTAAACGTGATATCCACATGTGAAGAACTCGCGTATCCATACTTTACCTCGCCAACCATCGCCAAGAAAATTGACGCCCTTGCAAAACAACATGGCGTAACAGTGCTGGGCACGGGAATAAACCCTGGTTTTGTCATGGATACACTTGTGATAATGCTTAGTGCAGCCTGCCAAAAAATAGAAAAAATCCAAACTGTAAGAGTTATAGACGCCGCCACAAGGCGTTTGCCATTTCAGAAAAAAATAGGCGCCGGCTTAAAAATAGAAGAATTCCAAAAAAGAATCGAAAAGAAAGAGATTACTGGACATGTTGGTTTGGTGCAGTCGATTGCGATGATAGCTGACGCTTTAGGCTGGAACATAGAAGACATACTCGCCGAACCCGTCTTGCCGGTAATTGCAGAAAAACCAGTAGAGAGTAGAGAACTAAAGGTTGAGACTGGGCGTGTTGCTGGATTGAGACAGAGAGCAAAAGGCATAGTTAAAGACGAAGAAGTCATAGTCCTTGATTTTCAAGCATACATAGGCGCAAAGGAAGAATATGACCTCATAACCATCAATGGTGTTCCAAACATTGAACAGAAAATTCAGCCATGCATCCATGGCGACGTTGGCACAGTCGCCATGGTTACAAATATGATTCCAAAAATAATCAGCGCACCACCGGGTCTAGTAACAATGAAGGATCTGCCTGTTCCATCCGCTACTTTGGGAGATGTGAAAAGACATTTCAACCGAAACTCTTGATACTCAATTAATGACCACCAATGGTGATTAAATGGTAACACATGTTGGAGTCCATGAAAAGGGAAAATTTTCCCTCATGAACGCGCTGAACGAGATTAAGACTAAGGACAATTTTAGAAAAGTTGGGGGAATAGCCATATTCATAGGCGTGGTGCGCGGAGAAACATTGAAGGGTGAGAAGGTTCAGAAGTTGACATTGGAAGCTTATGAGGAAAAAGCGAATGAAGTATTGGCAAAAATCTGCGATGAGCTAAAGAGGAAACCCGGGATCGCGGACGTTCAGATCCACCATCTTCTCGGCGAATTCAATGTGGGCGAAGACCTCGTGTATGTCTTAGTCGCTGGAGAACACCGTAAAAATGTTTTCCCAGTGTTAGAGGATGCTGTGGAAAGGTACAAAAAGGAAGCGCCAATATTTAAGAAGGAAGAGATTATCACTTGTAAGGGCGAGAAAGCGGCTTACTGGGTAACTGAAAAATAAGATATTTTAAGAAGCGTTATATGTTAAACGTGTTAAAACTAATAGAGGGAACGTGCAAAACTTGGAAAAAAGGAGCTACATGTGGTTTGAAAAACGCAGAAGAACAAAAGCCTTGGACTTAGCCTACGAACAGATAACAAAGGCCCTCGACACAGTGACTCTGCTCTATCAAGCGATGAAAAACATCTCAGAAGAAAAAGGAAAGGAAGCGTCTCAACACATTAACAACCTTTTCAAGGTAGAGGAGGAAGTTGACAAGTTAAGGAAAGAAGTTTTCAAAGAATTATCTAAAGGTGCAGCCTTACTTGCCGATTACCGAGAAGACATACTGCACCTAGTTAAGCGACTTGACACTCTCGCGGATCACGTGAAGGACGCCGCAAGATGCATAGAAATGCTAGCGGACTATAGGATTCCCAAGGAGCTTTACGGAAACACTGTGGAAATAACGTCCCAGCTTGTGGAATGCGCCCAAGTTTTACGCGGAAGTATAGAGAAAATCTCGGCAGACCCTGCAGAGGCAATGAAAAGAGCGGAAAAAGTCGAGGAAATAGAGCATGAGCTTGATGAGAAGTATCTGAAAACAAAGGCACTGTTCGTTAAGTATGGTGATCAAATAAATTCCGGTGCAATGGTGATTTTTGACGATTTAGTTGAATTTATAGAACAGGCTGCGGACATGTGCGCGGATACTGCTGATTACATTGTGGTGCTCGCAAGCAGAGAATAAGCTCCTTCGTGATTTAATGTTAATAGCTCAAATTTCAGACGTACACTGCGGTCCAATGTTCCGCAAAGAAATGTTAAGAGCAGCTATAAAAGAGATTAACGGGATGCACCCTGACGTGGTGCTTGTTACTGGCGACTTGACGGAGAACGGTTTGATATCAGAATTTAAAATGGCTTCCGAAGAATTAAGGAGACTAAAGGCTGAAAAGATAATTTTTGTAAGTGGAAACCACGATTATCGCTCAACAGGCTACCTACTTTTCAAGGAATTCTTCCCATTTTCTCAGGTTACGGAAACAGAGGAAGCTGTAATAGTTGTTCTCAGCTCCGCCAGACCAGACCGAGACGACGGAGAGGTCGGTCACAGACAAAATTTATGGCTTGAAAAAACTCTTGAGAAATACAAGGATAAAGTGAAAATTGTCACAATACACCACCATATAATCCCGGTTCCAGACACGGGAGCAGACCAGATAACGATTGTGGATGCTGGCGACGTGCTAAGAAGCCTAGTAAAATCCAAGGTGAACCTTGTCCTCTGTGGACATCGCCACAGACCTTGGAGATGGAGGATAGAGGATATGCTCGTTGTTCACGCTGGAAGTGTTTCATGCGAGAAATTAAGGGGCTTTTTCTGCAATTCCTACAATGTTATAAATGTCAAGGCGGGTGAAATAGAGGCTAAGCTTAAGATTGTTGGCGGAGACTTTGTCGATTTCAGTGAAATAATCAAGAGGAGGGAGGTTCTCCAAGAATCAGATATATCGCAGTATGGAGACTCTCTAGCCCAGTGACGCACTTTTAGTTAAATTAGGTTATCGTTGCTTTGTAGTTTAGATTATTAATTGAGCCATTATGAGAACCGCGATTAATATTGGCAAGGTTATTAGAGCCTTTTTGTTGAATTTCGAGGCTTCCTCCATTTTCTTGGCGTCAACAAGCTTCATGATGTATACTGACGCGGATAGGTTGTAGAGGAAAATTGCATAAACACATAACATAATCCTGTCAGCTAGCGTCAAATATCCCGTTGGTGGAATGCCGCTGAGAAGCGACAGGTGAAAGGCTGTTGCTGACATAAGAGTTGTCACGCCCAAGCCTATTCTCTGAGAAAAGTTTTGGGGTGATATAAAGAAGGTGAGCAGGGATATTGTGGTTATGACGGTTATTGGCAAGACGCTTTTGATGAACGCTGAGAGGAAGGGTCTTTTCAGGGTGACGCCGAAAACAAATTGGGAGTAAGCCTCCTCTGAGTAGGCATGCTCAGCTACGTGTGTTTCAAAGTTTCCCATCTCCCATCCAGCAACGTTAACCAACGGGTCAACATCTGAGGTCGGGTCCTCTTCAAAGGATAGCTGGGAAATGTCCAGATTTTTATGCTCCAAAACCACAATGAGTTCGTGAGTTTCAAAGGGGTATCGTGTAAAATCGAAGGTCTTTATGAAATCTCCTCTAATTCGATATTCCAGATACCCTTCCGTCTCATTTATTTTATCCCTTGTCGGAGCGCCATTAATAAACTCGAATTCCTTCACCTTATCGGCGCTTATTTCAGACGAATTAAACTTGAACCACAGATAAAAGTCGAGCCTATAACTGTTTGCAGCCAAATCCACTTTTTCCACGTTTATAAGCCACACTCCAACTTTAACAGTTGTGGGATTCGACAAATCTTCAGCATTTGCACATGAAATGATTAAGCTCATAAAGGCGAGAACTAGAGCAAAAGATAATAACCATTTGGCTTTCATACTGCCGTCACCAGCATTAGTAGATTTTCGGTCATACTCAAAATGCAGTATATAAAGGTTCCGAGGAGAAGGTTGCATGAAAACGCATGGAATATTGTTTAAAGTAGCATCTTCGCCACTAATTAATTCGTTCCATTTTTCTCTTCGTCCACAGGTCTTGTGGATATCTCCTTGATTAACGGCTTTCCACCTTCTATCTCTATGTGGGCGCCAGGATACTGTTGCTGAAGTTTTCGTCTTAGCTTATTAACATCCATGTTGCCGCTGACTTTAGCGTAAACCTTTGTGCCTTCCGGCGTCTGGGTTACGCTTATGGAATAGCCGCCGCCCATTCCCTTCTCCAGTTCGTCGAAAAATTCGTCTGATTCGTCAAAGAATGAGCCTTCAAAAAGTCTGTCAATTATGCCTTTCCTCTTTTTCCCGTACGGCAACGCTTCGGTTCCCTCCCTTGACTAATGATACATGAGTTTCTCTTCATACTTTCTGAGGTGCTCGCTGGCTTCAGTTACATCCATGAACAATGCATCAACTCTGTCCACGTCTTCAACAGTTACATTCTTACGTTTCATAATGGCGGCGTTCTGCGCTGCTAAGCTGAGAAGTTGGACAGCATACCTAAGGGAAGACTTTGCACCTATACTTGTAAGCTTTTCTAAAGCATCATCCTCCAAATCCACTTTTTCTTCCCTAGCTCTGATGCGGAGAATTTCCCTTATGCTGTCTGCGTCATACTCTTCGGTGGCTATTATAACTGAACGGTCTATAAGGTCAAGCGGAAAGCCTAGAGGACTTTTCACGTCGGTTCCCCGTATGGTTGTTACGCCCCTGTTTGTCGCCAAGATAATTATTGGAACAAGCTCGCTTTCCAATGCACGACCAAGAAAGCTGAAAGCCTCCAAATCCAGCAAGTGGCTGTCATCAATGAATAAGACGCCTGGATGTATGAAAGCCGTGCCTTCGTCAACCATCTTTTTAACAGACTCATCTACGGCGGCTCTGACTTCCGTGTCTATCTCCTTAGTTTCGGAACCTCCAAAAAGTAGGGAAAAGAATCCTCCACCCATTCTGTTTCTTGCGTTAATCTCGTCCATATCCGCCAAGGTGAGGGTGTAAACAAATTCCTTCTCTTTTAAAACATCGCCGGAGGGCCTGGGAACTTTCTCACGAGTGTCAACATCATAAGTTTTACCTTTTGCACTTTCCAAACTCAAGCCTAGGTTTGCAACCCTTCCCGTTTCTGCGTCAATTTGGATGACATACCCCTCAGTAATCCCTTGCTGAATTATTTGCTGCGCAATTGAGGCACCTGCTTCTATGGTCTTCTCTTGTTTTGTTGTCTTTAATGTTATCCGTACGCTTTCTGGAATTTTTTGATAGGGGTTGTATGGATGAGGCGCGGTTCTTATGTCTATACCGACAACTTCCCCTTCGTACACTTTTCGCATTTCATGTATTTCGACGCCTATACACTTCCGCATAGCCTCAATCAAAACCTCCGTCTTCTTACGTTCGCTGCTGTAGATTTCGCTGCCACTCATTTGAATGAAAGGAACATTTGGTCCCAACTCTCTGGATATTGCAACTGCAATGGCTGTTTTGCCAGTTCCAGGAGGACCAGCCAAAATAACAGTTTTTCCGCTGAGCTTCCCCTCTTTAATCATCTGAACCACTAAGCCAGCGGCTTCACGGGCTTTCTCTTGACCCACCATTCCGTCCTTAACTTTAACGGCTTTCAAGTTCTTGTCTAAACCGAGACCTTTAATATGGGTGTGAGCCCCGATGCGCTCGAAACCGCGGCTTGGTGCTGGAGAAACCTCTTTTATCACAGACATAAAATCACCTCCTAGTCAAATTTACCTTAAATCAGTTCTCTGCGCCGTGGAGACCACACATTGAGGGGGTCAAAGTCATTTAACCACCTCAACCTATATTTAACGCAATTTTAGGAATCTTAAAAATTTATCGTTCACTGAAACCTTGGCATAGAATGTCGACGAACACGCTTGAGGTTCCTTCATTTTCTGTAAAAATTCTCAATTCTGTCTAGGATTTTCTCTATTCTGACGTGGGCTTTCATCTCATTTCTCCATTCTTGCGGCAATCTCTGTTTAAATCGTCCAGCTGCACGCCCATCCATAATTACAATTATGCCTCTATCATCTGGGCTTCGCAGAAGCCTACCAGCGGATTGAGCTAGTGCATTTAAGCATGGGATGTCATTCGCATATTCCATGGCTTTATCTCCGAATTTCTCTTTAAAGTATTTGTAGAGGGCGATTTGAAGCTCAGTCTTCTTTGGGTATGGCAAGCCAACGACTATGACGGCTGAAAGCATGCTTCTTCCTTCGTTTGACATGTCAACCCCTTCGCTTACTTTTCCTCTAGCAACTCCAAAAATCAAGCATTGCTCGTTTTTGCCCAGAAAATCCAAAATATCCTTAACGTTTGTAGTCTTTTCTTCGGCAAGAAGTGGCAAATCAGGCTTAATTAACTTTGTAATTTCGCGCATCACTTCATAAGAGGGGAAATAGACGGCGACCCTCCCACCGACTTTATGAATAATTTTGGTTAAGTGCTCACCAATTCTCTTCCACTGCCTTTCGCCGCGCCTTTCAAACTTTGTTGTAACTGCCCTATCAACGATTATAAGCCTATTCTCTGGAGGAAACGGACTTGGCAACTCTAGGAAACTGCAACGATTCCGCTCGATTCCCAGCACATCAACATAATAATCGGCGCACCATAAAGTTCCAGACATGAGTATAACGGAACGAATGTCGTTTATGATGCTGGACGCCAAAGCCGGGTCAAGACATCTAATTCCAAGCCTAACATGTTTTCTCTTGTACCTGTCAACTTCAACCTTAACGTATTTGGCGTAACCAGAGCCCTCAAGGCTAATCCACTCCGACAGAAAATCTGCACATCGAGATAAGTATGAAATTGGGCTCTTGCCTAATTCAACCCTCTTCTGCCTAATGGTTTCCCCAGCGTCTAAAAGCCCCAAAATATTTTCTCGCAGTCCATCCGCGTTTACTCCGAGGTTTTTTGACAATGCAGCAATTATGCGATCCCCTTCGATGACATGTTCAATGTCCACTCCATACCTCTTGTAAACGTCTTTTCCAAGCCTAATCATTACGTTATGTAAGGCATCTAAAATGTCGAAGCCGTCCAAACCGAAAGTTTTGCATTCCTTCAAAGCTCTTCTGACAGAAATTGAAGAAAGTTCGTCTGAAAATATGCCAGCAGCATAATAGGGTAAACTGTGCGCTTCATCGAAAACGCAGTTAACATCCTTCACGCGTATTCCAGCCCTTCCGAGAATAGATCCCCTTATGGAGTTGACGAGGACATAGTTGTAGTTGCCGATGATTATGTCAGCGTGCCTTGCGAGAATCTTGGTAACTTCGTATGGGCAGAGCTCCTTTTCACAGCAGATCTTGTAAACTTCGTCGGGTAAGAGTGGCCCAATTTCAATAATATGATTGACAATGTTGTTGGCATACCAGCTGGGTTTCCATCCGTTGTATGTCCTTTCATAGAATCTGCATGGTTCTCCAAAGGTGCCTTCTTTTAGGTTCTTGCAATAGTGGAGGAAATCTCGATAGCTAATGTCCCTAAGTCTGAGGTCTTGGAGAGCATAGGGGCACATTTCCTTTTTGCTTTTAAAGATGGAGGCAACAAATCTGACGCTGCTCTGCCTCTTTATGTTCTTTAGTTCCCGCGAGTAAATTTCAAGCTGGTTCCTCGTTCTAGTTAATGCAAGAAGCCTTCCCACAGATTGTTCTAGTTCTTTAGCCATGAAAAAAGCTGTCAAAACGGAAATGGACTTTCCAGTTCCACATGGTGAAGAAAGCAAACCTATCTTGCCGTTTCTAAAAACGCCGAAAGAAAATTTTATAGCGTCAAGCTGAAATGGACGAAAGCTTGGATAGGGAAAAATTTTCTTAACAAGCCTTTTGAAGTCCCTTTCCCTTAAATCCAAAGCTTTATTCAGCAAAGATAGCCTCCACTATAAGCTCATTTCAAACTTTTCTAATAAACATCTCCTTTAGTCCCTGCAAAACAGTAAACTTTACCTTCTTAGCTTTACTCATTACCCTCTTCGAAGTGCAAAGGATGTGTGGTGGAAAGTGTCGTTGGGTGTTGGGTTGATTGGTTGTGGTGCTATTGGAACAGTTTTGGCTTGTGCTATTGATAAGGGGGAAGCTGGAAGCACCCATTTGGCTGTAGTGTATGACAGGATAAAGGAGAAGTCTAACATTCTATGTGGAAAGTTGGTTCGTAAACCAAAAATTGCCGAAAGTTTTGAGGAGCTAATCGCATGTGAAGATGTGGATTTGGTTGTGGAGGCGGCTTCACAGGAAGCTGTAAGAGCCTATGCGCTTAGGGTGCTTAGGGCTGGAAAGGACTTGATGATTATGAGCGTCGGCGCACTGGTTGATTCGGAATTAGTGGAAGAGGTTAGGCGCTGTGCCATGGAAAACAGAAAGAGAGTTTACATTCCTTCAGGGGCAATGGCCGGATTAGACGGAGCAAAAGCGGCGGTCATTGGCAAAGTAGACAGCGTAACGTTGACAACTAGAAAGCCTCCAGAGGGGTTAAAGGACGCTCCATACGTAAAAGAAAAGAAGATGCACCTTGAAAAACTGAAAAGTCCAAAGCTAATATATGAAGGTCCCGCGTCTGAAGCTTGCAAACTTTTCCCAGCCAATGTGAATGTGGCAGCGGCTCTTGGCTTGGCAAGTGTTGGGGTGGAAAAGACGAAGGTGCAGATAATAGCTGACCCCTCAATAAAAAGAAACATCCACGAGGTCAAGGTTAAAGGCGAATTTGGCGAATTGAAAACCCGCGTTGAAAACGTTCCATTAATAGATAATCCAAAAACAAGTCAGCTAGCCGCCCTATCTGCAATAGCAACATTAAAAAAGATATCCGAGCCACTAACCATCGGAACATGATGTATATTAAAGGCAAACTCGAAAAATAAACAAGAATGCCCTCAAAAACTAAAAGGCAAATGGCAATCACCATTTTCAAAACAAGTATTCCAAAATAATATTAGCGGATAGACACCATTATAACAATAATAGTCTAAAACGGCGGAGAGAAACCTTGCTTGAAAAAATTCAGACACCAATGATAATTGTCAACTTTAAAACTTATCTGGAGGCAACGGGACGAAAGGCAGTTGAACTCGCAAAGAAGGCTGAAAAGGTTAGCAACGAAACAAAAGTTTTCATAGGAGTTGCCCCTCAATTCGCAGATATTGCATCTATTGCGAAAGCGACAAAGATTCCAGTTTTCGCGCAGCATGTAGACCCGGTAAAACCTGGCAGCTACACGGGGCATGTTCTCGCCGAGTCTGTGAAAGAGGCGGGGGCTGTGGGTACGCTGATTAACCACTCTGAAAGGCAGCTTAAGCTGTCTGATATAGATGAGGTCGTCAAGATAACACGTGAAAAGGGTTTAATCTCGGTTGTATGCGCCAACAATCCAAACATAAGCGCGGCTGTTGCAGCCCTTAACCCAGATGTTATCGCCATTGAACCTCCTGAACTTATAGGAACAGGTATTCCTGTTTCTAAGGCAAAGCCAGAGGTTGTGACTGACACCATAAGCCTTGTCAGAAAAATCAATTCGAAGGTTGTAATTCTCTGCGGAGCTGGAATCACCAATGGAGAAGATGTTGCGGCTGCTTTGAAGCTTGGCACTCAAGGCATACTGGTTGCAAGCGGCGTTGTCAAAGCGAAAGACCCATATATGGTTTTGCGGGAATTTGCAGAATCAACAAAGTTGTAGTCGAGATGTGGAAGTTTGAAGGTTGAAGCAGAATGTGCAGCATGCATAATCAGTAGGGCGGCAACAGAAGTTGTCGAAGCCACAACTAATCCCGCTTTACGCTTCAGAGCCATGGCTGAGCTTCTACGGTTGTTGAGCAAAGAGTTTAAACCGACAGCTGTTCCTGCAGACTTAGGCACGAAAAGAGACCGCTTGATAAAAAGGGTTACCGGCAACGATGACCCCTATAAGCGGCGTAAGAGATTAAGTAATGAGAAGGCTTTGAAGCTCCTACCCTACGTGAAAAAGATTGTGGAAGAAGGGTATACCCAGCAAGATAGGTTTAAGAAAGCTTGTTTGTGCGCCATGGTGGGAAACATCATGGAGTTTGATATTCCCGGTCACAGGTTCACATTTGGCAGTCTGAGAAAAAGTTTCAGGGAATCCGCAAAAGACCTAGTCATAGACGATACAGACAAAATTTATGAACTGGCGAAAAAGACAAACACAATCCTTTATTTGACAGACAACGCTGGAGAAATAGTTTTTGACACATTGCTCGTTGAACAGCTTAAAGATATGGGCTTAAAAGTGACGGTTGCAGTGAAAGGCGGTCCAGTCCTCAACGATGCAACTTTGGAGGATGTGGAAATTTCCGGGATGAACAAAATCGCTGACAAGATAATAACGACTGGCGCTGACGCTGTTGGATTGTCGATTAAGGAGGTTACGCCAGAGTTTCTCAACCATTACCATTCCGCGGATATGATTTTTGCGAAGGGAATGGGATACGCTGAAACCCTAACGGAGTATCAGCTTAAGAAGCCTCATGCTTTGCTTTTTAGAACGAAATGTAATCCCGTGGCAAACTTTTTCGGTGTGCCAAGAAATAAGAATGTTGCGAAGTTGATGCCGTAAATGAAGCTACCAACTATAAATTTACGCCAAGAAGAGCTTTCCCGTTTTGATGAGGCAATTCAAAAGGAGTGGCTCTTAACAAATGGTTTAGGCGGCTTTGCTTCCTCAACCGTTTTGGGAATAAACACCAGAAAATATCACGGCTTGCTTGTTGCAGCCCTTAATCCTCCTGGAGAACGCAGAGTCTGTCTTGAAAAGTTAGATGAGGAAATATGCATAGGCAACAATACTTATCCCCTTGGAGCCAACGAATTTCAAAATGGAATTTTTCCGCGAGGATATATTTTCCTGAAAGAATTTGCTGTGAATCCTTTCCCAAAATACGTTTATGCCGTGGATAATGTGGAGATTGAAAAAACAATTTTTATACCGCATAAAAAGAACGCGGTTATAATTCTATATGAAGTAGGGAACAAAAACGATTCTGACGTGAAAATTCGGGTTTACCCACTCATAAACTGTAGACATTTTCACTCAGTCACAGATAGGTGGAAAAACTCTATAGAATTTGTCCAGAGAAGAGAAGGTGACATTGCAGAGTTGCGCGCTCAGTTCCCAAAATTAGCGTTGGCAATGAAAGCCACTGATGGAAAATACTATGCTAAGGGGAAGTGGGTTGATGACGTGTACTATCGTGAAGAAGCTTCGCGTGGCGAAAGCTGTTTCGACGACGTTTTTCAGCCGGGATACTTCGAAACAGACGTTAAAGCGAAGAGGATGGACAAGTTTGCAGTTGTGTTTGCAGTTGACAAAAATGGTGAAAATGCCCTAAAGGTTTTGGATGAAGCCCCAACAACTTATGATGTTGAAAAAGCGCTTGAAGAGGAAATCGAACGCCGAGAAAATTTCCTAACCAAATTTTATGAAATTCACCCTACGGTTTCCGCTGTTGAATGGTTGAACTGGGTTGTTCTGGCAACCGACTCTTTCATAGTTGAAGACACAAATGCGCAGCAAAATTTTGTGATTGCTGGGTATCATTGGTTTGAGTCTTGGGGACGAGACATGTTTATTTCTTTGCCGGGGTTGATGCTTGTAACTGGCAGGTTTGAGGATGCAAGGAGAAGTTTCCTAACATTTAAGCAGTATATGAAAGACGGGTTGATTCCAAATTTTGTTCCAGACCAGCCAAACCAACTTGCCTACAATACTGCAGATGCTACACTATGGTATGTGAATGCTGTTTTACAGTATCTTAAATATACTGGTGACTTTAAATTTGTCAAGGAACAACTTTGGAACGAGTTAAAGGCAATCATTGAAAACTATATTAAAGGAACAGCATTCGACATACGCGTTGACAGCGACTGTCTGCTTCATCACGGACCTCAGTTGACGTGGATGGACGCAATTGTAGATGGAAAACCTGTGACTCCAAGAGGGGGAAAGGCTGTTGAGGTTCAAGCATTGTGGTATAATGCCTTAAAAATCATGGAGCTTCTGGCGAATAGGTTCGGTGAAAAAAGTGAAGCCGAAAAGTATTTTCGGTTAGCCGAAGGCGCGCAGAAGGCCTTCGTGGAAAAGTTTTGGAATCTGGAAAAGAACTGTTTGTTTGATGTTATAAGCGAAGGCGAAAAAGACGCATCTATGAGACCTAATCAGATTATTGCCGTTTCTTTGGATTTCACGATGCTTGACATCGCCAAAAATGAGAGAATTGTTGACATTGTTCACCGTGAACTTTTGACGCCTTATGGTTTGAGAACGCTGGCAAAAAGCGACTCGAAATATGTTGGAGTTTATGAGGGGGATAGACGGAAAAGAGACATGGCGTATCACAATGGAACTGTTTGGGCTTGGCTTCTCGGACCCTTCACAACCGCCTTCTTGAAAACTAAGGGTTACGTTGAGCATAGACGCGAATACGCCTTAAAGAATTTCCTAATGCCTCTTTTCACCGAACAAGTTTATAGGGCTGGACTTGGAACGATAAGCGAAATTTTTGACGGAGACCTGCCACACACGCCAAGAGGGTGCATAGCTCAAGCATGGAGTGTAGCTGAACCGTTAAGAGCTTACGTGGAAGACGTAATGCAAATGCGACCAGCACATGAAAAAGAAGTTTTGCAAAGTTCAAGCTGAAACCGTTTTTCTTATACTTTCTGCAGCAGCTTCTGGCGTGATAGTGTTTATGTATACGCCTGTGCTCTTTTCGAAACCAGCCCAAATGGCAAGTTTCGGGTAAACCTCTAAGTGCCAATGGTAATGTTTGCGTGCGTCTTTATTTGTAACCATGTGGAAACCGTAATTGTAAGGCGGGTCATTAACTAATTCCTTTAATGCTTTAAAACATGTTTTTAGCGTTTCGGCGAAGGTTTTCACTTCGGCTTGTGTCATCTCGAGAAGCGTGGTTTGGTGCCTTTTTGGAAATACCCAAAACTCCATAGGGTTAACGCTTGCGTAGGGAGCAAAAACTACAAAATGCGAATTTTCTAGAATGAGCCGTGGTCCTTTACGTTCCTTTTCTAGGATTTCGCAGAATGCGCATTTTCCATTTTGCTTCCAGAACTTCCTGCTTGCTTCCATTTCCTTTTCTACAATTTGCGGGATAAAAGGTGTTGCGATTATTTGGCTGTGAGCGTGGGAAAGCGAAGCTCCAGCTTCGAGACCGTGGTTGCGGAATATAGACACGTAACGCACATAGGGCTTCGATGAAAGTTCGCGCAGTCTATCCAAGTAAGCGTTTATAACGTGCACGAGTTGCGGGAGTCTAGCGTCTGAAGGATGCTCATTATGGATAGGTGACTCTATCAGAACTTCATGGTGACCAACAGCAGCCGCCAAACCACCGCTTTTCACGGTTTTCTCCTCGGGCTCCCCTTTGGGCGGCGCGAAAGCTGGATAAAGATTTGGAAAACAACGAATAACCCAGTTTTTATGCCTGAAATTGTTCTCATCCTTGGTTTTTTCAATTTTTCCGCCAGATTCAAGATAAACAAGAACTGCTGGAGGAGTCATGTGTTCATTTCCTGGGCAAAAGGGACAAACGCCAGTTTTGGCTTGTGCGGTTTCTTTTTTGGCGAAGTCTGTTGGTCTGCGGCTACGTTCTGTGGCTATGACAACCCAGCGTTCAAGCAAATAATCCTTACGAAGCTCGTTGTAGGACATTTTGAATTCCAACAAACATAGAATATGTTTTAACAAGATTTAGAGTTTTCCAACATTTTTGGTTTTGATATTAACTGGTGTTGGTCTCTATTATCTTTCTGTATGTGTCTGCGCTTTTCCGCCTCTTTCGCCTTTTACTTTCAAGATCTACAGTGAACAATCCAAACTTCATTTGGAAGCCCTTAGCCCACTCGTAATTGTCAGTTAAAGCCCAGTGGAAATAGCCCCTAACGTCAATTTTCTCCTCATTTAACGCTTTTTCCAAGACTTCAACGTGGTCTTCAATAAACTTTGGTCTAAGCGCGTCTTCCGCGTCTGCTATCCCGTTTTCTGTTATGTAAAGAGGTTTGGCAAATTTTGCCATAGATTTTAAGGCGTTGAGCATTCCTTCGGGGTAGATTTCCCATCCAAGGTCTGATGTTAGGTTTCCACTGGCTGATTGACTGTTAGGCTGGCATCCAAATCCATAGTCTGGCACAATTTCTGGAACTGCTGGAATTCCAGCGAACAACTTAGCCAGTAAATTTCTTTTCCCCTTAATCACGAACCGCGTGTAATAATTCACGCCGAGCCACTCGAGACGGTTTTCCAAGTAGCTTTTAATTTCATTTTTCTCTTTTACTCCATTGAGGTTTTCGTCCAACCACCCGTCAACAGCAGCCCTTGGGAAAAACTGGTTATGCAAATTATCCATAAATTTAGCTGCTTCAACATCAAGCCTTTCCCCTTCATCAAGGGGCATGGTCGGAATAACATTGTGAATTAAGCCCACATTAGCTGGGCTTGGACTATCATCATCCGCCTTCACAGTGTCAAACGCCTTTATAGCGTCGTAGGCACGGGCATGCGCAACAGCCATGTTTTTAGCCGCCCTTTTTGCAGCTCCAAAATTGTTCACGCCCGGCGGAAAACCAGATTGGGGAATCATGTAGCCAGCTTCGCATACTGCCATTGGCTCGTTGAAAGTCGCCCAATTATCGACAATGTCGCCTAGGCGCGAAGCCACGTAAGCCGCATATTTGGTGAACTCGATTATGGCGGTTTCTTCAAGCCATCCTTTTGGGCCTTTTCTAAGTTTTGTGGCATGTACGGTTAGCGGATTGTGAAGCCACAGTGGAAGCGTGAAATGGTTTAGGCAGACGAAAACCTTGAAATCCTTCGCCCTCAAATCCGCTATAATAGCCCTATAACGGTTTAACGCTTCTTTATTAGCCAAATTTTCAAGCTCTTCCAAGGCTTTATCGTCTACCTCTATTTTAGATATGTTACCATCCGAAGCTTTCTCAACCTCAACTTTGACGGCTGCTGTACTTTTTGGAAAAATTCTGCTCCACTCCACGCCTATTCTGTAGGCGTTTAAACCAAGCTTTCCGGCTGCATCATGGTCTTTCGCATACAAGTTCCAATAGTCTATGCCGTTTTCTGGAAAGTCGCCGCTCACTATGCCTTTCCTTATGTTTTCAGCGTCGTGAACCCAAACATACCAGTCAGTATTAGCATCCACATTTTTTCCTGCTGGGTCTCCCATTTCAAACTGGAATCCGCTTGTGGAAACTCCCCAAAGGAAGTTTTTAGGAAAGCCCAACGGCATCCTCCATAACTATTACAGCTTTTTACATATAAAACAAGTATAACTTGCCTTTCTTGGAAAAGCCTTTGAAAAAGAAGGCGGTGGGTCACTGAGGTTCGACGCCCAGAATCCGCATAACCCCTAAACCCTACACTCGTACCCGCACCCCCTTGAGCGCCGAACGTCCAAGCTTAGGTTGCTCCCTCCCGGGCCTAGCCAGTTTCGCTTGGCAAACGTTGAAGACGGCTTCCCTACGGAAGCCACTCAACGACCGCCGGCCCCAAGGGACGGGTAGTCTTTGCTTCGGGAGTAAGGGGTTTAAGCGGCCACGGACGCCTCAGCCTCAGCTTTCGGCCCGTCGTATAGAGGGTTTACGGTACAGGGGACCCCTAGCCCCCCGCCTAAGACCCACCGCCAAAGAAACATCACACAACTCAAAACTATAAAACTTTACCTAAGCAACAATTTTTCTGATATAATAAGTTTACCGTGTGTTTGGTCGGTTTAGGAGTTTTGTCATGAACTGTTTTTGTCCTTTCAGTGTTATGCCTTCTTTTAGTATGCTTGTTTGAAGAGTTGCAGGCATATTCACTAGCTCGACTAGGTCGACTGGAATGCCTAGTTCAAGCTCTATTTTAGCGTTTAAGTCTAAAAGTTCCTTGAGGTTTAGTTTTGGATTTGAGCTTATGCAAATGTCTATATCCCGCACATGCTCTCTCGTTGTTAGGCTTCCGAAAACTATTGCAAGCTGAATTCTCTTATCTTTGGCTAGGAATTTTTTTAGTTTTTCAATTATTTCTTCCTTATCTTTTCGGCTAAGCTTGTAATATTGTATCCTGTCATACGTTAATTCCATACTTTTCTTTCACACTCTTTATGAATTTGTTGATGGCTTTAAAGTTGTTTTTAATGGAATCGTAAATTTGAGCGTCATCTATCGTCCAGTAACGGTGCGTTAACAAGTTTCTCAGTCGTATTATTGCAGTCAAGTCTTTAGCGTAGCGGCAGATGCCCTTTTCTTCCATTATTTTGAAGCACTGTGAATAAGAGTGCGGAGTGAGTTTGAGGTCTTCCGTAGCTATTTGGAGGCATACACTTCCTAAAGCTTCAGCAAGCACTATAACATGGTACCTGATGGCGTACTTTTCATCTATGCTCAATTCGGCGTATGGTTTTGATGTTAGGCGGTTTAATTCAGCCTTCGATTCAAGAACTTCATTTATTCTCTGTTTTAAATGGTCAACATTTATGGGCATCTTGACCAGCGACAAGTAAATAACTCAACTTAAATAAATAACATTATTGTCTACTGGAAGCGTTCGAAGTACGGATAAAACAAATTTAACTTTAAAGGCTTTGAACTTCAAAATGTATTTGAAATTCATAAACCTCTATAAGCGCATTACATTAGTTGAGTAAAATGCAGCGTCCTCTGGGATAAAAATGACAGAGGAAGAAAAATTCAACGCTGCCTTCCTCAAAATTTTAGACGAACAGCTGAAAAGTCTTGTCGGGGAAGTAGCTGCAAGGTCTTTTTATAGGCACATGTTCAACCATTTTAATTTAGACTTTGATGATATCCCAAAGAATATTGGAGTTTTTGTCAAAGCGTTTCAAGAATATTTTGGTTCAAGCGCTAATGTCTTACAGAGAATGTTGCTGATAAAAATGTACTCGCGATTCGGCAGACCGTTTAGGGAGGACTCATTCGCCGAATCTATAGTTAGGCTAAAAGTTGCTGTAATGCGCGAGGGACTACTGCACTTTGGTCGGTAAGGGTTCGATGTAGCGGGCTTTTATTTGAGGCAACCGTCAAGCCATTCCACATAGGCTTTATATCCCTTAACAATTGGTAAAGCAACGATTTCTGGAACATCATAACTGTGCAGAGCCCTAACCCTTTCAGACACTTCGTTAAACAGGCTTTCGCGGGACTTCATTAAAACAATGTATTCCTCGGCTCCCTCAATTTTTCCAGCCCACCAGAAAAGCGAGTGCACAGGACCTATTATGTTGGCGCATGCAATCAGCTTCTCATTTAATAGACTATTGGCGATTTTTTCAGCCTCTTCCTTTTTCGAAACTGTTACCAAGACGACTATGTGGGTTTCACCCAAGCACCAGCACTCTCCAAACAAGTTATGTAGCAGTCAAGCTTATTTTGATTAACGATAAAATATGTTTGAACTCTATTGAATTGAGGGTTGTTTGTGAAAACTTTAGGCGTAGTCACAAGTGGCGGAGACGCGCCGGGCATGAACGCTGTCATTCGCGCCGTGGTGCGCATCGCTTACTCCATGAATTTTAAGGTTTTAGGCTTTGAAAAGGGTTGGGAGGGCTTAATAAACAACAATTTTATGCCATTAACTCCCCGCTCTGTCGGCGGCATAATCCAGCTTGGCGGCACCATCCTTCGTACTTCGAGGTGCCCGGAGTTCAAGAAGAAGGATGGAATTGAGAAGGCTGCTAGAACCCTAGCTCAAAACAATGTTTACGGATTGGTTGTCATTGGCGGCGACGGTTCCTTTAGGGGAGCTTTAGAGCTCAGCAAAGAAACCGACACTTTAATGGTTGGCGTCCCAGCAACAATTGACAACGACGTTTACGGGACGGATGAAACTGTAGGCTTTGACACAGCAGTGAACACGGCGGTTGCGGAAATAGACAAGATTCGCGACACAGCAGTCTCCCACGAGAGAGTTTTCATAGTCGAGGTTATGGGTAGAAAGAGGGGTTTTCTCGCCGCTGCTGTCGGCGTAGCAGTGGGAGCCGAAACAATTTTGGTTCCAGAAGTGGAATATAGGAAGGAGGAAATTTTTCAAACAATAAAAGAGAACACTGCAAAAGGTAAAAAGTCAGGTATAATTGTAGCTGCAGAGGGAATAGGCGACACGCGTAGACTTGCGAGAGAAATAGAAGAAAACGCGGGTGTAGAGGTCAGGCTCAGTGTTTTAGGGTATGCCCAGAGAGGAGGAAGCCCCACAGCCAGGAGTCGCCTCCTAGCCAGCCTCTTTGCAGAAAAGGCTGTTGAGCTATTATCTGAAGAACGGGGAAACATTGTTGTTGGTTTGCAAGGCAACAAAGTGACAAGCATAGAGCTGAAGAAGTGCTGCGCGATGGAGAAGCCTCTAAACGTGAATTTGCTTAAGTTGGCAAAGGTTTTGGCGACATAACCATTTAAAAAGCTAAACTAGCCGAAGAACACGCTTGCTATACTGTAAAGTTCCAAATCAACAGTTTTACGTTTTCCAATAACATCCTTTAAAGGAACTGAAACTATCTTGTTTCCTTGCAGAGCAACCATAAACCCAAACTTTCCCTCGTGAACCAAATCTATGGCTGCCACCCCAAATCTTGTAGCCAATATTCTGTCAAAGGGCGTTGGAGAGCCACCACGCTGCAAATGTCCCAAAACAACAACCCGCGTCTCTATGCCGGTGGACTTTTCAATTTCCTTTCCGAGATAATAGCCCACGCCGCCGAGGCTTATGTGCCCAAACTCGTCTATGCTCTCGCTGTAAACTATTTCTTTCCCGCCTTTTGGTTTAGCTCCCTCAGCAACAACAATTAGGCTGAAGTTTCTACCCCGTTTCTGTCGACGCCTAATGTATTCGCAGACTTCCTCTATGTCGAAGGGCTTTTCCGGAATTAGTATGACATCTGCGCCACCGGCAAGCCCAGCCTCCAAGGCGATGTGACCCGTGTACCTGCCCATAACCTCGAGGATTATAACTCTGTTATGGGCTTCAGCCGTGGAGTGAAGCTTGTCAAGGGCTTCAGCAGCTATGGTAACAGCCGTGTTAAAGCCAAAAGTGTAGTCTGTACCAACTAAATCATTGTCAATAGTTTTTGGGACGCCAACGCATTTTAATCCAAAATCGCTCATTTTGTGGGCTACGCTCAATGTATCGTCGCCTCCAATGACGATGACAGCCTCTATTCCAGCATTTTTGGCATTTTCAACAATGGTTTCCGGTCCCTTTTCACGTTTGAAAGGGTTCGTCCTCGAAGTTCCAAGGATAGAGCCCCCGCGGGGAAGAATGCCTGAAACGGCGTCTAAATCTAGTTTTTGGAATTTGTTTTCAAGTAGCCCGCGCCACCCATCCCTTATGCCGATAACTTCATCGTTGTAGCATTGAATGCCCTTTCTCACAACAGCACGTATAACTGCGTTTATCCCTGGGGCGTCTCCGCCTCCGCTTAAAACCCCAACCTTCATTTTCGCTCACCAGTTTCCTTAGGCTTTCCCCGAACTCCCAAATAGGCGCATCTTACCCCTGACAACTTCCTTCATAGCCTCTTTCGCCGGACCCAGAATCTTTCTTGGGTCAAACTCCTTCGGCGAGTTTGCTAGAACTTCGCGCACTGTTGCGGTGAAGGCAAGCCGCAAGTCAGTGTCTATGTTAATTTTTGAGATTCCTAAAGAAATAGCCTTCTTTATATGTTCTTCTGGTATGCCCTTAGCCCCTGACAGTTCAGCTCCATACTTTGTGGCTTTCTCAATTATCCACGCTGGCACGCTTGATGCCCCATGCAAAACCAGAGGAATGTCAACTTTTTTGGCGATTAGTCTTAACCTTTCAAAGTCAAGTTTAGCTTCGCCTTTAAACTTGTAGGCGCCATGCGAAGTGCCGATGGCAACAGCCAAAGCATCCACACCAGTTCGCCTGACAAATTCTTCCGCCGCATCTGGATCTGTTAAAACGGTTTCTCTCTCTTCAACAGTCTTCTCCTCCACACCGGCAAGCCTTCCGAGCTCTGCTTCAACAGAAACCCCAAACTTGCGCGCATGATCAACCACGCGTTTTGTCAAAGCAACATTTTCCTCAAAACCTAAGAAAGAACCATCAATCATCACTGAAGTGAAGCCCGCCTCTATGCATTTGGAAACTGTTTCAAAGTCTTCGCCATGATCAAGATGTAGGGACATGGGCACCGGCGTGTTTTCAGCCGCTGTCCTAACGATTTTTGCTAAGTAGGCCAAACCAGCATATTTGATAGCGCTTGGCGTGACAGCAACAATCACAGGTGATTTTTCCTCAGCCGCGGCTTCAGCCACAGCCAACAAAGTTTCAAGGTTGTTGATGTTGAAGGCTCCGACTGCGTAGCCAGATTTTCTTGCAGGAACAAGCAATTCCCTGTTTGTCACAAGCATATTTTTCACATTCCATGATACTAATTCTGAATAAGTATAAATGATTTACACGGTTTCAATCAAGACTAATTATCCATAACTTAAATAAATATTCTGAATCTGCCTTCGACCAGAGCCTTGTCAACGAGGCTTCCCCATTAAAACGAACACGGCAACAGCAGCAACACAAATCAAAACAATAATTATTGTCAAGAAGAGCATTTGAGGAACCCCAAAAATGTAATGCTCAACCTCACATTCTAACGTTACAAGCTTATCTACAGGCGAATCAACATTGGAAAAACGCAGAAGGTATTCCCCTTCTAAATCGCAAACAAAGCTATAACGGAAATCACCCTGCCTATTAAAATCTCTAACTGTTCCGTTTGGACAGACAAGATAGAAATGTAAAGAGTTGTCTTCTTGCGAACCAACAACTGTGAATTTTATTAGAACGCGGTCTTCAACTGTAAGGTTCAATGTTTTTGTTATCTTTTTCCCGCCTTCTACAGTGGAACTCACCGCCGCAGCCCTGACGGACTGTAGAATAACCAAGAAGGACATGACGATGAATAAAATGTGCACTAACCGCTTTTTAGATTGGCGCATCAAAAGATTCTACTTTTTCCTCATCCATAACGATTATGACGCGTAAATACAGAATGTCAATACTGATTCAAGAATCATTTATCAACAATATCCGGCTCAACTTTCGTTAAGTTAAATGCTGACATGGTGAGATTGCAAACTTCATAAATCCAAACGCACAACAAATCAATGCGTATGCCTAGCGGACAAGAAAAATGTTTGGAGACTAAAATCAGCAAGTACATGAGCTACCTTCTTAGACATAATCCTGAAAACTTGAAGATGGATAAGGACGGTTTCGTGAACCTAAAAGAGCTTCTAAGAAAGCTTAACGAACGCTTTCAAGTTGACGGGAACCTCATCCGCGAAATCGTCGAAAAAAGCGACAAGAAAAGATTCGAATTAGTTGGAGATAAAATTAGGGCTCTTTACGGTCACACCATAACGGTGGAAATAAAATTTGAGGAAGACAAAACAATGAAGAGGCTTTATCACGGAACAACGGCGGATGCAGCCTACAAAATCCTTAAAACGGGACTAAAACCCATGAAACGCAAATGGGCGCATCTTTCTCCAACCATAGAGGTAGCCATGGAAGTGGGATTGAGAAAAGCCAGAAAACCAGTTATTTTGGAGATAGACGCTGAAGCCGCCAGAAAAGACAAAATAAGATTCTACAAGGCAACAGACAAAGTTTACCTATGCGACTACGTGCCACCGAAGTACATTCGCTGTTTACGAAGACAAACTAAGAAAAAGGCTTAAAATTTCCGTACTCATCCATGCTCACAATCTTTTTCAACGGTTTTCGCCGTCGAATAAAATGCAGCACCTTAACAGCTAAGTCAAACCTCTCTCGCGGATAGCCAACAGCCAAAAGGGCGACAACCCTAAGGTTTCCAGGAATTTTCAGCAGTTCCTTAACCTTAGCCTCATCAAAACTTCCAACCCAACAAGTGCCCAACCCCTCGCCGGTGGCTGTCAAAACCATGTTCTGCAATGCTATAGCAACATCAACAATGTACCATTTAGGCGAAGCCCTTGCATCACCACAACCGACAATCACGACCGGCGCTTCAGCCAAAAACCTTGCAAAAGCTCCAGTCTCGGCCAACTTCTTCCTCTTTTCGCTGTCCATGACAACAATGAAATGCCACGGTTGAATGTTGCTGGCTGAAGGCGCCAACCTACCCGCCTCAAGAACCTTCATCAACTTTTCACCTGGAACAGGCGTCGGCTCATAAGCCCGAATAGACCTTCTTCTTTGAACAGCCTCAAACACATCCACTTTTCAACATCTCCACAATAAAATTTTGAAAAGCTTAGGCTAATAAGCACTTTCCAAAGAAAAAGTAAACTTGTAAAACCCTAAAAGAGCATAGTGCGATGCCTATTCTGTTTCCAGCTTGTAAAACACTTTCAAGCCCCTCGAAGTCTCGTGAACTTTGTTGGCAAGTTGAAGCACATCCACAAGCTCAACCCTCCGCCCCCAATCATAAGCATGGTCATGATAACCCCTCAAAGGCTCAAAACCCATAGAACGAAGCTTCGCAACAACCTCCGAAGGACTTGCGCCTTCGCTATAAAACCAAATAGTCAAATAAGTCTTCACAAACCAACCCCCATCTTGCTAAGAGAGCAAAATAAAATTAACACTTTCGGTAGAAACGCCAAAACTGGCGCGGGGTGCGGGATTTGAACCCGCGCGGCCATTGCTGACCACAGGCTTAGCAGTAGCCTCTTTTGGCGAAAGCGGTAAGAAAAATGCTTATTTTGTTGATTTCAGTGTTGTTAGGGATGATTTTGTTGTTTGGCTTAAGAATCGTGGGATTACTGAGGGGCATAGGAAGGCTATTGTTAGGTATTTGGTGAAGTTTGGTAAGCCTATTAGGGAGCCTATGGATGTTGTTAGGGTTTTTGAGGGTTTAAGTGTTGGTCAGCGGCATCAGATGATTAGGGCTGTTAGGAATTTGTTTAATTTCTATGAGTGTCAGGGTTTGGCGGATAAGGGTTGGCTTGATGTGTTGCGGAAGAATGTTCCCAGGGAGGAGATTGGTGTTGATCTCTGGATTCCCAGCGAGGAAGATATTGTCAGGTCTTTGAGGGTTTTCGGCGAGGCTAATAAGTTTAGGAGCTATTTTGCCGTCTACAATTTCATTTTGGACAGCGGCTTGAGGTTCACTGAAGCTATGAGGTTTCTTGGCGATTTCTGGGACGGTAAGGTTGAAGGTCAAATTGAGCGGCATGATGGGTTTTATGTGGCGCCTTTAGGCTATCTACGGAAGAGCAAGTTTGCCTACTACGCCTTTTTCACAGACTATACTATGCAGCTTTTGAAAAGCGTGGAAAAGATAACCTATGAGTCTGCGAAGGGGAATGTGCGTAAACGGCTTGGGAAAGAAATAATTGCATATAAGTATTTGAGAAAATTCGCCTTTGACGTGATGACCGACGAGATACTTAACATTCCGGAAAGCGTAGCCGACTTCATTCAGGGACGCACGCCTAAAAGCATAGGAGCCAGACACTACATGAAACTGAAACGCAAAGCCACACAATTTTATCCACGCTATGCAGAATACATAAAAGAGTTGAGGCGGAAAGCCATCAACTAACTCCTCTCTTTTTATCTTCATTCTTATCTTTTGAGATCACATGTTGGGCAATTCAGTCACGATGACTTTTGGATTGTTTATACCTTCAACTGTTATCTTTAATCGAATATTTAGCAATCGCAAAAATTGTTCAACTTGGTTTACTGTTAGATATTTGTAACTGAAGCCTAAAGGTCTGTGGACCTGTAATATTTTCATTGATTGCGTCCAGCCCACATTCGGGGTAACTCGAGTGACCTCTTCCATTATAAACAAACCTCTAACTCCCATCTGGTCCATCCAAAATTTGTCGAAATCATCTTTATCGTAAGTATGTAATTTATTAGGAGCAAAACTATGCCAGATTCTTTCTCTTTCACGTAACCATATAGAATCGGTTATCCCTGCATCATGTTCATACCATCCCGCAACATTTTCATAGCCCACATATTTTGCCCAAGCCAAAATTTTGTTTTCACGAATTGCGTGAAGGAATATCAACCCACCTGGGGGGAGTATAGGTGGTAAATCGTAAACACAGAAAGCCTGCAACTCTTTGAACTTCTCCCAATTTTTAATGAATGTTGTTATATGTTGAGGTTCTGCTTTGACCCAGATGCCAACAAAGGGCTCATATGACAATTTCGCCACCAATTGTATTGTAGTCTTGGCATTCTCTTTATAACGCTTATACACGCATTGCTCACTTTCTAATCAATCAGAAAGAGACAACAGATTAATTCAAAGTGAAAAGTTATGGACGGATAGTTCTTTACGTCCGTTCCCTACATAATTCTTCATTCATGATAACTGCTTGGCTCTTCAGAAAATGTAAACTTCCGTTTGCAAGCGGGCGTTTTAAACCATAAGATGTGATTATTTAATTCTACTTTTGTCGTGCCCCGCTTAGCCAACCCAGATATTAACGGAAAAACTAAACATGGTTAAAGGTAATCTTTTAGTTGTATTATTTCGGGCCAATCTTCTGGCACAGACTCTAAATCATTTTCCCAGCAGACTATGTATTCACAGCCCTTTGGGTCGTGGTCAAATTGGCTGGCATAAGTTTCAATCTCTATTCTTTTAACGGTTCTATCATTATCTAACGCATAGACATCAGGATATGCTGCTTGTATCTTAGTGATATAGGGGAAACCTGCCTTCTCATGTAATTTGGAGAAAAGAAACATCATTTCCTCGTGAGTTTGAGGTTCAAATAATAATCCTAACTTATTCAAAGGTTGAGGCGGCGGAAGAGGTTTACCCCAAACAATTTTTTCTCTCGGCGGAGGGAACGTTTCATAGAGAAACCTCATAAAATATGCGTTATTCCATTCTTTGGTTTCAGGGGTATTCTCTTTAACTTTAATCAAAGATTGGTTCAAGAACTGATATTTTTCTCCTAAGGACATATCATTGTAATTAGACGGGAGGTTTTGCCTGCCAACAAGGAGATTAAAGAAATATTCTAAATCCGATGTTTTAAAAATTGGTAAAACATTGTCATCGTAGCAAGCAATAATTTTTTTAGCTATAAGTTTGTCTCCGCCCATGCCGCTGATTCTCTCCCAAGGTGCGTCTACCTTCTCAGCTAACGTTTTCCCCTCATCAACTGCGATGCGCAATAATTCCTTAAAATCATCTATCTGTTCGCATGCATTTAGATAAGCTATTGTGCTCCCGACCACAATACGCCCTAAAGGTCTTAACGTGAACTCTATCCACTTAAAAAAGTAATCCCCACCTTTTTTGAACAAATCGTCAGGTGTCAGCGTGCCAATAGAGGCTGGGTCATCTTTAAAAGGATATTTCCTTCTAAACTCTTCAAGTAAATTTAGTGCATCCTCCATCTCTTTTCTGATCTCCCCACTAAGATCAAAAACTCTGGCCTTTTCGGTTATTGACATAAAACCACCTTTTCGAATACTATTTCGCGCCTAAACTTATAAATTTTAACGCGCCACCTCCTTGCTTATCTTGAACTGCGCCATTGGCGATCATTTTAAGCGAATTTCGCAGAACATGTAGACTTTGGTTTGAGTTAAGAAGCCACATACTTTGATTAAGTGTGCGAGCCTCTCAAGACTGGCTTTCATTACTTCTTCGGCGTAGACTTGCTTTTTTCCGAAGGGCATATGACAGAAAAAGTATTTTATAAACCGTGCATGACTGTGCCTAATGAATGCTTCTTTGATTGTTTGTATTTCTTTCTGGCTTAGATTTTGGAGCTTATCCGAGATGTATTTTTCGCTTCCTAACAATTGAATGTTGAAGCCAAGCGGTCGCAGAGTTTCTGCGATTTTTAGGGCTTCTTTTGGTGGTGGCTGTTCTGCTATTTTTTGCATTCCTGCTTTTTCTGCGAAGGGGTTGTATTTTGCCATGACTGCTGGCATTTCCACGTATGGTGTGCCAACTAATGGCAGTGTCTCTTTTACAAGTTTTGTGCCTAAGCCTATTGTGCGGTATTTTGGGTGCACAACTACTCGGGTTATAATGCTTAGTTTCTCGTTTAGTTCTTTCATTGACATTTTGGGCAAGACAAGCCTTCGCCCAAAGCAAGTAGGCGGCGGGTAACAGTAAACTATGACTCCGCAGAGTTCTTCGCCTCGTTTTAAAGTGAAAATTTTTCGTGGTCCAGCTATTTTGTGGCTGCGGTAGTGGAAGCCTGAGAGTTTGCGCCAGTCTTCTGTTGTGCCCTGCTCTATCCGCATTTCTTTTACGATACTGCATTCCTTAGCTGTTTGATTAGGGTAATAGTGGATATCTATTTCTTTGCCGAATTTTTTATAGATATAGACTGAAGGGTTGAGATCCTCGAACAAGTCCGTGTGGGTTGTCGCTGCTAAAACGGCTTTGCCTTGCTGTCTCGCGAGTTTCTGAAGGTTGTAAGCGACTATTTTAGCTGTGTCTCGGTCCAGCGTGGCAGCAAACTCGTCCAAGATCCAGAACTGTGCTCCGCTTTCAATCATTTTTGCGATTTTGTAGCGGTATTTTTGTCCGTCGCTGAGTTGTTCATAAGTGCGTAGGAATAGGAAGGCATCGTTTAGGCCTACTCGGCTGAGAAGCTCTAAGGCTTCTTCAAGCGATTTGCCAACCGTTTCAATTAGCGGCTTGTTTGGTTCAGGCTTAATGTCTGCAATATTTATGCATGTTAATTCCAAATCTTGCCGTATGTCTTTTTCCAATGCCTTTAAAAGAACAGATTTGCCAGAGCCACTGTCACCAGTAATATAGACTATGTCTGTTAGGCTTATCTTCAACTCCACATTGTCGTAGATTATGAATTTTTGCCATTGGTCCAAGCCAAGTCCGAAAGCTTCTGCAACGCCTATAACACGCTCTGTTGGCTTCGGAGCGGCAGTTTCATAGCTTATGTTAATTATGAATTTGCCTGTTTTACGGTCGAATTTGCGTGAGTATTGGCGTATGCGGAAAAATTCTCGTTTTCTCATCTTGCCGTGCCTGTTATCTTGCGTTTCTGCAGCTTTTGCCTAAGCTTCTCGAGTTTGGTTTTTCCGCTCATTTTGTCAAGCCTCTTCAGCTTTTTCTAATTGTTTTTCGAGGGATTCCACTTTTCCCGCGAGCTGTTTTACTGCGCCGATAAGCAGACCTGTTAGGGCTCCGACGTTGATTAAGTCGTTTTCAGTGCATTCTGGTGGTAGGCTTCCAAGATCAGTTAGAGGCATTCCTCTTTCGTCGGTTTTTCCGTTGCCTCTAATACGCCTGATTAAGGCCAAATCATCTAAAGCGTCAAATTGTCCAAGGGCTTTATACCAGACGCTGTTGCCCGCAATACAGTTCCAGTATTTGCTTGTTGTTCCAACGGCTCCTGTGTCACTTGTTTCTGGGAACAAATCACCGAAGGCGTTTCCAGTTATCTTTGCTGCTGCATTGATAGTGTTGCAGTTCACCGCGTTTGGTCGTATGGTTTCGCCTGAGTGATCATGTCCTGTTGGCGCTCTTACGATTGGCGGGATTGAGCCCTTGCCAAGTTTTGTTCTTGAAAGCTTTTCGACCGTTACGGTTGTGGACCTCAAGCCGTATAGGTAATCTGCTAATAGTGGGATTTCTTTCCCAAGCTCTAAGGTTATTTCGAGGGTTTGGGTTTTGGCGTCTACGCGGTATTCTGCGCTTATTATGCGGTAGTCTGCGTCCACATTCTCGTTTGGAAGTGTTACATAGATTTTGTCTCCTGGCAAGAGCGGAGTATTTCCATAATCTATGACTGTGCTTTTTATGGTGATGTATTCAACCGGGTCTTTCAAGTGGGCAAGCAAAGCCTTAGCCCTTAAAAGGCATTCGTTGTCACTGTAAAGCTCTTCATCCGTTTCTGTCAGCTCTCTTAGGCCGTATGCGTTTTGGCTTGCTGTATCTTCCTGCCTGGCTGAATATCTGCAGTCTTCAAAGACTATGTGGTCTACCCAGAGGCGTGGGTTGCAGTCTCCTGAAAATTCGATTATGAAGCCTATGCGGTTAATGTTGTTCCAGTCTGGACTGCCAACTGGCGCCCAATACTCTTCCAGGTTTAAAACTATCTTTTTCCATTCGCCCTTCTTACCAATGAGTGGTCTGATCTCCTTGTAATAGTAAGCATCAACGTTAGTTTGCAATCTAACTTTTACTGTTGCCGGGTCTCCGTCTCCGTCACGCCACCATTTCAGCCAAAACCTAAGCTGTTTGAATCCGTCTGGTCCTCTGCATTTAACCGCGTTTATGATTCGATACATGCCGGTGGCATACTTCACAGGAGCTGACCCGGTTGGATAAACATAAATCGAGTAGGAGTCGCTATACTTGGCTTGTCCATCTTCGGTGACATGGTCGTCCCAGAGCATCATGTCATGGTTTAGGTAGTATGCACCCCAGTTTGTCAATGATTCCGTAAAATCGTCTTCATTAGCGTCTGTTGGAATCTTTTTCTCGTTTGCTCCTAAAACAAAGATTTTGTTTCTTATGCGGTGAATGTCCTTTCGGTATTCGCTAACCTCAATCTTTTCCGAGAGGCTTACAGCGCTTGTTTTGCTGTTCCTCGGGAAAAACTCGAATTTCCCGTCTGGCGCTATGCGGAAATCATAGCCTATTACGCCTTGCTTGTCGCTGCTTTCGGCAATGTATTTGAGGATGTCCCAAACTGGAGTGTTCTCGTATTCCAACCATGTATAGGTTGTATCAGTGTTTTCAACAAGCTCCGTTCCGTCTCTAACATGGCTTAAGCCCGCATAATAATCAAGCAAGTGTTTGACTATATCTTCGCCCTTCATGTTCGCAAATGTGCCAGTGAAAACACGGCGGAAGAGACGTTCACCCCAGCATCGCCCGCTAACTCTTGTGTAATGTTCTGTGGGTGTGGATTCATGTTTGATGCTTTCAATGCGGCAAGTGATAATCTGCGGAACATTGTTGCCTCTTCCAATACTTATGCTGCCATCCATGCCAACAGCAAGCGGAATAGAACCGTTAGGACTGTACTTTCCATTCCAGTTTTGCAGTAGTAAGTCGAAGCTGCTGACTTCTTTGGTGCAGCCTAAATGCACACGGCACTCGATTACATCGCTTTGAGGAATTCCATAACTTCCAAAGGCTATGGTCATTTTTGGGATTTCAATGCTCATGGTTCAACGCCTCTGCGATACATTTCTTCCTCTCCAGTTCGGACTATGGTGCGTGTTCGTGTGGGCATTTCGGAAACTGCAGCGTTATACTCTTTGACGGATTCTGTTGCGGCGTTCATTTGGCTGGCGAAATACCACATGGCAGCTGCTGCACCGATTATGACTGCTATTCCAACGCCTGTTAGAGCAAGCCAAGTGGCATAAGAAATGTTAAGTGCGTTCTGGGCAGCGGTTGCAACTCCGCAGGCTACAGCGTAAACTTTCTGGGCTACGGCTACGCCCCATGAAGTGCGCATAAACATGCCTAACACGCTTACAACCAGCATGGCGCTGTTGAAAACCCGAGCCTGCTCATCGTTTAACAAGCCAAACTGGTGGGCTATATGCCCAATAGCTGTTCCAGTAGCCCCTAAACCAGCAATGGCCGAGCCGAGGCTTTTAATCCGCACACTCAAAGCTTCAGCATCAGTTTGGATTCTTGCAAACTCGTGGCTTGCACGGTTGACGGCACGGATGGTGACGGCTATTTCTCTGAAGCTCATTGTAAACCAGCCTCCGCTTTGGCTTGGTCGATAGCCTCGCAGATGATCTGTTCAAGCCTTGGCAGATGCTCCTGAATTGCTGGGTAAAGGTATGGCTGGGCTTGCATGTAGCGGGTACCAAACTCTATGAAAATGGCGTAGGTGGCTTCTGCGCCAATTTCGGCAACCCACTCCTGAATTTTCGCGTAAATGCTGCTGCGCAAGTGTCCCGTTCTTACTGGTGCAAGCTGTTTAGCTAAGGCTTTTACGTCTGCAGCCCAGCTTGCCAAAAGCCTATGAACATGCCTTTGCATTCCGCTGTCAAACTGCTGCATTGCTTGCTTAAACTCTTCTATGCCTTCAATGTCGCAGGTTATTTCGATCGCCACTTCGCCTCACGCTCTGCTTTCTGTTTTTCCTCCTCTGCTTGGCGGTCTAACTCGTTGAGGATGACAATGAATTGTTGCACTGTTTTGGCGGGTTGCTTTTGTAATTCTTTGATGGTCCAACCGAATTCTTTGCAGAGTCTAAACTCCGTGATGGCTTGGTTTGGTTTTTGGCGTCTGAGGGCTCGGATAAAAAAGCTGTCTCTTCCGTTGTTAGGCTGTTAAGCCTGTTTACAACTTGGCTGAACAATTCACCGAGGCCTATTGGGATTCCCTCTTCTTCGCCGAGTAGCTTCTCAAAAGTTATGGGCTTGTTGGGAGGTTGTTCCCTAAGCGAAGCCCAAATAGTTTCTGCTTGAATTGCTACATAATCGCTTGTGACAACTTGCCCAGTGTGTTGGCTGTATTTTGTGTATTTTTGGATTATTCGGCTGCGTTTTGCCCATGTAAGTTCTTGGAAAACGTATTTGCCCGCGTATTCTTTTCCGAATCTTTCGTCTATTTCAACGGTTTCTTTTCGCATTTTGAATCATCTCCATGATTGCTAAGCGGTTTTTGATGGCGGTGTTAACGTCTTCAAGGATGATTTCTTGCATCCATTTTGGCAGTTTTAATATGCGGATGCCGAGTTTTTCCCACATTTGAAGCCACTTTTTGCGTAATTCGGCTTCTCGCCCGAAATTTTCTAAAATGCTAACCTCAACAGCCATTTTAATCACCTCAGCTTATGAAAACGTCTTTTGCAACAAACCTCGCCTTTAGAGCCACAAGGTCTTCGAGGCGTGTAGGTGCAGACACATCTTCCCATTTGCAGTATTTGAATAGGGTGCTGTTTGAGCTGCCTAAACCAAATTTGAGGCTGAATTCTGCATCGTTTATGATGTCTTCAAACTCTGCCTTATCTTCAAACTCAAAAGTCAACTCTCCGCTTAGGTTTCTGTGGCGGGCTGGCAAATACTTAAGCAAGTGAGCGTTTGACTGGCGTATGACTGGCACTGGTTTAAGGTTGTTTTCTATTGTGAACTTCCAATCTGTCACTCGCTCAACAGCTGTTGGGTTTGAGCCGTCTGCCGCTCCTCGCTGGACAATGCCTTGGTTGTAGGGTATTGCTCCAGAATAGTCCGCGTATGTGGCTCCTGAAATTTTGTTTGTTCCAATAGCTACGTCTTGCCCAACCAGCTCCACGGTTGCCTTAACAAAGTCTTCTATGCTGCATTCTACTGTTAGCTTGTCTATTCTGCAGCCTTTGTAGAGTAGGCTGATTATGTCGGTGGCTGAGACAAACAAGCCTTTGTAGTAGATTACTTGAAGGCTTAGGCTGTTTAATGTTTGTGCGTGTTGAATGAAAGCGATAGGCGCATCGCTTGGCAGTATGTGGTTAATCTTTAAGGTGGGTTTTCGCAATCCCGTTTTTATAGCGGTTAAATCTCTGTTGCCTATGCCACGCACTTTGATGAGGCTTGGGTCGATTCCTGCATCAACGTTTTCCGATAGGATTCCAAGCATAGAGGGGTTTGCTGGTGTTTCGCCGTAGATTGATTCTGCAACGAAGTACACGCGGCATTCATGTGCTCCATATGTTTCAACCATTTTAGAATGCGCCTCCAACGTCCTCGAAGAACCATGATTTTAGTGTGAGCTCTGTGCGGTAAATGAAGGGTTTAACATCCACTCGGTCAGCGTCTCGAAAACTAACCATGTCCAAATAGGTTATGCTGTTTACTGTGACTGCGCAGCTGCAAAAGTCGCTGTATAATATGGCTGGTGTAGAGCCGTCGCTTGGGTTTGTTGTTTTCGCAATGAGCCAAACATAACCATTGTCGTCGATGAAGTCTGTTAGGTTTGAAGTTAACGTGATTGTTATTGTTTCATCTGTTTCGCCAGTTCCTTGAGCTTGATTTTGCCAAGCATTCGCCACATGATTCCAAACTTTGATGGTTGCGCCGTTCCCTGCTGGAGCAGTGCCATACCCTTCAAAGGCTAAAACAATCTTTTTGACAGCTTTTTCTCGAGAATCTATTTTGAAGCGGAAAAGCATTAAGGCGTATTCGCCGTTGACGTTGTGGCTTTTGCTGTAGCGATTGTCATCGCTGTACCAGATTTTCTGATATTCCAAGTCTGACAGTTCGTTCCAGCCTGCATGGTTGGGAGAAAGCTCGTCTGCTGAGCCGGCACTATAAGCCTTATGCGTTCCTGTGGGTTTTCCAACACCGGCAAAATAATAGAGCGTTTCATTAGGCTTGTTGCGGTTCTGCCTTACAATGCGGTTGACCTCTTCAACCATTTTTTGGCGGGTAAGCATGTCTTGGCTCCAAACGTTAACATGTAAGCTGGCTAAGCGTCTGCGAACCCTACCAGTCATCTCGATTTTGGTGTCTCTGCTTTCCGTAAGCCCTACGGTTATTTGTCCATCAACGTTTTTGAAGAGTTCACGGTCAAGCCACTCGCGGCTTACGAGTATGGAAGCAAGCGAACCGTCCTCTTTGACTACTCGCATGTTTTTGTTCAAAAGCCTAACAACCGTGTCAACTGGGTTTTCCATTTCGCTCACTGTCCAACGAGCCTCCTGCAATTAGCCTTGAAGTAGGCTGTTTCGCCTTTCCAGTCAAAGGCTTGAACGCCGAGAACCTCGTAGTCTACACCTTTCCGTCTTACCTTGTCATGTTGCCTTAATGGTGCAAAAGTGTAAACGCTGATGTAGTCGTTTACCATGTAGCCGGGTTCTATGAACACTTCTTCAACTCGGGTTGGCGAAACTATGGCTGGTATGTCGATGCCTTCGCCGTAGGAAACTGTTTCAGCAGCCTCTATAACTGGATAAAGCGTTATGTTTTCGCCTTTTGAACGCAGAATCTGTGTGAAGCGTGTTTGTGGCTCTTCATAGTTTAGGAAAAGCCTTGCAAGCCAGCAAACCGTAGCCATAGCTTGCTTGTTCTCAACATAACTGTAATCAGTGTGTTTGGCGCCCCAGAACATGAACTGGTTTTGGTGTTTTTCTATGATTTTCATGCTGTAGGCGTAGCTTGGCTTGTCATGGTTTCGGCGTATTCGCCAAAGGATTCCGCTTGTCACAGCATCATAATAGTCGCATGCTGGAAACCGTGTTGTTACGTCTATGTAGCCAGCCCAGCATATGGCAGGATTGTAAGCTGGATATTGCGCTGAAGCTCGAATGCTATTGATAAAATTGTAAACCTTTTGGCATGAAAGGCTCCAGCCCTCATACTCGTATAAGCCGAGTAATGCGTAGGCTAATGGGTCATCGTAAATCTCGTTTTCCGCTAAGCCTACACGGTGCCATTTGTCATCTGAAGGGTCAAAGTAAAGCCAAAGGTTTTCAAAGCCTTCCCGTAGAAAGCTTACAGCCTTAGCCATCATGGTCTGATATAGGCTTGCGTTTGCCATGTCATGCTTTTCAGCGAGCATTTTGAGGCCTATAAGCCCGTAAAGGCATTCAACATCCATTTGGAGAAGCCAAGCATCTGTTATTGTGACGGCTCTTGCGAACCCGCCATAAGCTTGCTGGTCCTGCATGGTTTTTAGGAATGTCCCAGCAGCAAGTTTAGCCGCATTCAAATAATCCATGTCCTTCGTAAGCTCATAGGCTTTTAAAAGCGAAGGAATGACACGACAAACGTCTACGGCATAATAGTAAGTGCTGTTTTCGGCGGATTTGAATCCTCCATAAGCCTTTTTCTGCTGGTCTGTGCACTGCTGCGTTAAGAGCCAGTCAGCAAGGCTTACTATTTTGTTGTAAATGTCTGTTTTTCTGTCTTCAAACTGTTTAGTTTGATGGACTTCATAGAGGAAGTCTATTGCGAAAGCTGCTGCAAAAGATGCTCTTCCCCAAGCAAGATATGGCCCAGACTCAGGGATAACGTAAACGTAAGGCGCATAATCCATAACGAAGGTGTAATAGGCTTCGGGAACAACGCCCATTTTCTTTATGGTCCCTCCAGAAGACTTATGCCAAACCGTTTCTGTCTGGCTATGAACCGCTCAACCTGCTCCTTTAGAAATTCGAGCTGTTTTCCAGCGTCTGAAGAAACATGTAAATCGCCTACGGTGAAGTCTAAGCCGACTCCTGAGCCGCCGGAAACTTTGCAGTAGCAGTAGATGACTGTCAAGTTGCGTATGGCGTTGGCTTCTGCTTCTGTGCAGTCTTCAGCATTAAGCGTCTTTCCAATTTCTTCGCTTAAGAAAGCTGCAGCTTCATCTCTGAAAGCTAAAACATCTTCATCGCTTATGTCGGCTGTCGTTAAGCCTAAGCGTTTGCGAATTTGGTCTGCTGTAACCGAAGCCATAAGCTATCCAATAAAAAGAAGCGTTTGAAGAGGCTAAAAAGGAAATCTGAAACAAAATTTTAATTAAAAACTTGTTTAATGAAAGGAAAAATTCAGATTTGCTTAAAACTGTCTGTTTTCGTCTTATTTTATGTGTGGTTATGGACCGATGAGCAAAAAGGTGCTTAAACAGTTAAGCGAACTACAGCTTGGCGATTTGGTTGAGGTTACTTGGCTTGATGCTTCAAGGGGTAGACTTGAAACGGTTGAGGAACTACGGGAGGCTGGAGCTGCTGGAGCAGAAATCGACTTGCCTGTTACGAGTTATGGGGTTTACATTGGTTCTTTTGGAAAAAGAGCCAAACACATAGTTCTTGTGGCAAGCCAATGGCTTTTCGCTCAAGGCTATGGACAGATTGACTGCATAATAATTCCTGTCGGCACGGTTGAGAACATTAGGGTTTTACTTCCTAAACTGATGGATGCGGAAAACGTGCAAGTTTGCCAACAAGCCTTCATTCATGGTAGAGCCAGACGCCTAATGCAGAGAATAACGCTTCTGGGTGATGTGCATTGAGGAATCCTATTCGAGAGGCTTTAACAAAAACCATTCAGCTTAAGCGCGGCAGAAGGGTTGAGGTCCCGCCAAGTCAGAGGCTGCTTTACGCGGTTTACTTCAGTCTTGGCATGGTTGGCTGTTTAACCGCTCTTGAGGCTGTGCACTTGATTGTTTTGGGAAGGTGGAACAGTGAAGTTTTTACGGTTATTGCTGGGCTTGTGGGCAACGTTACGGGGATTTTCTTAACGCAAAAAACGTAACTATGAGGGGTAGGTAAAATGGCTAAATTTTCACTTCCATTTTTGATGGCGAAAAGAATCGGTGAACTACAACAGAAAATAAAGGTTGACTCGCAAAGGCTAAGGGAGAAGCTTCTACTGGAGCTTGAGAAAATCTTTGATGACGCTACTAAAATGGCGAAGGGTGAAGTCACGGTTAACGGTAAAGAGCCAACATTGAAGGAGAGGCGAATGTGGGCGAGGGTTGCAGCTTACACGGCTCAGGTTATGCAAGGCATAGCAAAGGGGTTGGATGAACGTGAAATTGACGAGCAACTGAAAGAGTTGAGGCGGCTGGTTGATGAAGCAAAGGCAAAAGCAGGAACTGGCTACACTGCATGAAGAGCTTAAAGCTTTACAAGAGAAGATTACAGAAGACCCTGTTGCTTTTATGCGTGATTATTTAGGTTTCACACCTACTGAATATCAGCTTGACTTGATTGACAAGTTTCAAAAACACCAGTTTGTCGCTGCAAGATGGTGCCGGCAAAGTGGGAAAAGCCACACAATAGCAGCCTTGCTACTGCATTATGCTATAACCCATCCAAACACAAGCATTGGCATAGTTGGACCAAGTTGGAGGCAGACAAAACTTGTCATACGCCGAATAAACCAGTTCCTGCGCAAAATCCCGAAAGGCTATTACTACAAGCCTCAACACACTATAGTCCGCCTGAAAAACGGCAGCGTCATCGAGGCTTTTCCGAATAATCCTGAAACCATTAGAGGACCAACCCTTCACATAGTTTACGCGGACGAGTTCAACTTCATAGCAAATGACCAAGAACTTTACGATGCGATTCTTTTCACGCTGGGCACAACCAACGGCAAATTCATATGCACAAGCACGCCTTGGAGCACAGACAGCATTTTCTGGCACATCTTCAACGACACAGCCTATAGCGATTTCGCAAGAAGCCATGTAACATGCGAGCAAGCCTTAGAGCCAAACGGACCTTTAAAACGGGAAATTCTCGAGAAGATTAAAAGACAGTTGGAAGGTGATCCATGGCGTTGGCGAAGGGAAATGCTTGCCGAGTGGGCTGAAGACGAAAACGTATGGCTGTCGCAAGCGCTAATAACAAGCTGCATAGACCACGCGCTGGAATACATAAACTTTGAAGAAACAGCGAAAGGCGAGTTTTATGCGGGTCTCGACTTGGGTAAACACCAAGACTACAGTGTTCTTTCAATAGTGAAGGTAGAAGATTCTTCTATAAAATTAATCCATATGCACCAATTCCCGTTAAAAACGCCATACGCAAGCGTGATAGGCTATGTGAAGACCCTATGCGACCGCTGGAACAGAATAAACAAAGTGCTTGTGGACATGTCAGGCGTCGGCGACTACATTGTCGAAGACATGATTAATGCTGGAATACGCCAAGCTGAAGGTGTCAAGTTCACGCAAGAAACAAAAGAGAAAATGGCTCAATGGCTCAAACAATGCATGGTTGAAAAAAGACTCAAAATCCCCTATGACAGCGACTTAATAGCAGAACTAAACATTGAACGCTTCGAGCTGACAAAAGAAGGAAAAATCAAATTTTCGCATCCCGAAGGCACACATGACGACCGCTTCTGGAGCTTAGCCCTAAGCGCTTACGCAGCAAGAGAACCACCAAGAAAAGAACCAACATTCACATTTGGGTGAAAAATTCTAAGTATAAATTTTTTTATAAGGTGCAACTTGATATTTAAATCTTTGAATAAGTTTCGGTGAACCAGAATTGGAAGCGGATTTCCCATTTTTGGAGAAGGCATTGTCCAGTAAGCCTGAACTGAAACAAATGATCTACGAGAACTATAGAACAATTGAATATTTGAAGTATCTTGACAAGTTGTTTCAGGATCTCTACGACTATCACTGTGAAGGTATTGAAATTAAAGCATCTGAGACAGCAACTGACTCGGTTAGGTTTCAAGCGTTAATTTCTGAACTTGAATTTGCACGGTATTTTGCGGAAAACAAGATGCATGTTGAATTTCTTCCTTGCAATGCATGGGATAGGAGAGACCCTCCTGACATGTTGGCAATGAGTAATTCTAAAGAATATGCTGTAGAAGTGAAAAACATTCAGCTTGATGACGAAGAACACGAATTTGGAATGAAAGTTGCAGAGGCTCTGAACTCTCTTAACATGTCTTTCAAGGTTGTAATTCAATCATCAAGTTTCTTGTCCACACCAGCTTACAAATATCAGACAAGAAAACAAAAGGAGGAACTTTGCGAAAACGCTCTAAGCGAATTCAAGCATAAACTACAGAATATTTCACAAACCAGTTTTCCAATCTCTATTAGCACAAGCATTGCAGATATAGAGCTGCACCCCACGAGAATGGAGCGGTCTTATTTAGGAATCACTACCATGAAGGAAGCCATCAGTCCACCACCAGATTACGAAGAAAAAATCAGATTTGAGATTATAAAAAAAGCTAAAAAAAGAGATAAATGGACTGGTGAGGAACTTGAAAGGTTCTACATCGTGTGCATTGACGATGCTTCATGGTTGTTTGATACAGATACTTATAATGTTGAGCTTTTTGGTAAAACAAACTACTATTGCTATCCCCTGTCTGTTCCCGAAGTAAGAACAGACGACAAAATAGAAAGTGCCATCAAAAATGGATGGGAAGACTATTTGAGGAAAATGTGTATTTTGCGTAATAATAGAACAGTGATTCCAGAAGATGAGAGGGGCATATTTTTTACTGAAGAATCAATGAAGAATATTACTGCTGTCCTTGTAAGGGGTAAAGGCAATTTTTACCTATTGGCAAATCCCTTCGCAGAAGAGAGAATAAACAATCCACACATCTTTGAAGATTTTAAAAATTATAAGATTGGTTGGGAATAGGTTTATTTATGCTCGTGGTTTTATTCGGACATGAACATTGTGGTTATGTTTTCACTGATTTCTTTTAGATGTTTAGCTACTTCAACTCCTCTATCGGTAAGTTTGTTGATTCTTCTTGGTGTTATGAATTGGCTTTCAATCAAGCCTTCCGTATGTAGAGCGTTTATTATTTCGCTGCACCATTGTTCTGTTATGCCTGCTCTTTTGGCTATTTCGCTGTTTTGTAATGGTCCTTTCTCGAGCAGTATAACCAGAATCTTCTGTTTAACTGTAAGGAACATGCCTTATCCATGATAATTTTGCTTAGTTTTTAATGATAAACCCTTCTGAAACTTTAATTTAAAATAGCTTTTAGCGGTTAGAATAGTGTTGGGTGTCGGTTTGGATGATGAAGAGGGTTTCGCGTTTGAGTTTGAGTTGAAGCCGAGGCTTTTGGCGACGGTGCTTTGGGGGTTAGGCATCGGTCTATGGTTTCTAACAGTTTACGCTATGCTAATTTGGCATGGATGGATCGGCAATGTTGAGGATGCGCTTTTTGTGCTTGTGAGTTTCATTTGCGGCTTAAACGCCATGGCGATGGGCTTCCTCATAGACATGCATTCGATGGAGTATAAAGGAGTCAGGTTTGGTATTCGAAGGAGAAAACGGGGAAAGAAAGAGGGATGAGGCGTTAAGGCTTTAGGGTTAGCTACGTTATGCCTGTGATTTCGCATATGGCTGTTGGTCTCTTAATGCGGGGAACTACGGCTTCGTAGACCTTAAAATGATGGTTCATGTCGACGGTTTGCATGTAGAAGGTTTTTAGGTCTTGGGCTACGCATAGGTCTGCGTTTTCCGCTCCGCTTTTGATTAGTATGGCGCTGTCTGTTCCGCCGTCCGCTGCCTTAAGCTGGCTGGATATGTAGATGTTGCCTTGAATAAGCTCTTTGATTTTCTCGATTTGGCTTATGCCCGTATTCGCTATAAGCGTGTGAGCGTCCATGAAGGCGCTTGGCTGAACAATCAAATCATAAGGAGGCGGATAATACTTGTCAAGCAGTTTTTTGGCTGCCGCTCGTACATCGTTTAATGCGTTTGGAGCTGTTGCCCATGCGCCGCCGCTTGCCTGCGTCTGCCTTCCAGTTGCAGTCGTCAATCCTTCAATGCCAAGCATTGGTTCGCCACTTATTTCGCCGTTAAGGATTAGGCGGTCTTCTTTTTGGGCGACTACGAGGGCAGCGGATTCCGCGTTCGCCGTGTCTAATGGTGTCCCGAAACGCCTTGAGGCTTCTAAGTCTCGCCAGTGAATGCGGAAGTCTTTGTGCAGTATGGGCACATTGAGGCTTTTCCGCGTATAGACTATTGTGTCTTCTGCTGGTGTTTCGCCGTACATGCTGATGTGCGCTTGGCTCATTTCAGAGAGCTCATCCCAGTCCACCGTCATAACACCAACGCCTGCCAATTGCTTAACTGGCAAGACTCGGCGCCCAACTAAAACTGGCTGAACAGCCCTTACAACAGCTTCGTCAAGTTGTCGCCATTCCTCTTCGCGTAACGGTGCCTGCGCTCTTCCAACAAGCGTTAACGGATCCATCTCTATATCACCAGCCTAACCATGATGGATTTGTCGGCAGCCGAAGCATCAACACTTTCCTCAGCATAAGCCACGATAGGACCATAGGGCGGAATGCTTCCAATCTCCTGCAGGTCTGGCTGAGCAGCGTTGGAGGTTACTTGTGTAGATCCTGAGGGCACGATCACGGATATGGTGGCTGCAGCCTTCAGTTTCCCGTTTGAAGCACAAACAAGCGGAGCACCTTTAACAACGTTGTTTCCGCTCGCCAAAGTGGCTACCACAACTGCAGGAGCTTTCAGAACGCGAACTGGATGCTTGTCTGGAAAGGCTTGTGTGATTGCATATCTTGGATCTGCGTCTAAAATGCCTAAGGGCTTTTGTTCTCCGTCTCCTGCAAGCGTTACTTGGTGATCTGCTGTGCCTTTTTTAACGAATAGTCCGGGCTTGCAGCTTGTGCCTTCTGTTATTAGCTCTTCAACGATGGGGTTTCCGCCAACTAAAATCTTGTTAGAAGGTTTAACAAACGGCATGGCTCATCACTGCTCCTTTTTGTGGTAGAGGCAGCCAACCGTCAGCCTGTTTTCGCCTTCGCCTATGGTTGCTCCTGCGCTGCGAACGTTTTTCACTGTGCCTTTGACGCTGTCAATGCCTTTCTGAACAAGCCTCAACTGTGCGAGGTCAAGTTTTTCCAGTTCTTCTTTTGAAAGCGTAGACTTCTCTAAAATTGATTTGATTGCGAGTTCTCTTTCCCTTTCAACGTAGGCAGTTAACGTTTTAGTAGCTTCAGTCATCGTGGTTTTCAGCTTCTCGTTTTCAGCCTCAAGTTCAACAATCCTCGCCTTTAATGTTCCAATATCCTCTGTCTGCCTTTCTTCACTCATAGTCTTTCACGAGAATAGTCATCGCAACATGCAATATGGGTTCAGCGAGAGTTCAGCAGTCGAACATTATATGGATTTTGTTGGTTCAGCGAAGTGGAATTTTCAACAAGAAAAAGTGTGGGACAGAGACCACTTATAATAATCTCATCTCCAAGCCCTAATCAAAATATAGATGCACATTTCAAGCACATATACCAACATAACGAGTTTTCAGATGAAAGTAACAAATAAAAATTAAATGACCTATAATAAAGGCGGAGAGATTTATGGTTCGTGAAGAGCAATATTACAGAAATGTTGCAATATGGCTCGAAAAAAATGGATATTATGTAGGACGTTATAAGCCTAATGTTTATAGAAAAAAAGAATTATTTATTAAAAGAGGTGAGAAAAAGGCACAAGTCGATGTTGCAGGGGTCAAAAATGTTGGGAAATCATATTTTGACGAAATTGAGATCGCAGTTATTGAAGTAAAACATTCGAATTATCCGAGAGCCATGACCTTAAGGGAACTGGAACAAACTAAAAGTTACCAAGTGTATGCCCATGTTTGTTACTTGGGAGTTACAGAAAAAATTCAAATTACGCAAGAAAACAAAAATGATGCTAACTATAGAGGAATCGGGCTATTGAAAATACCTTTTGATTTTTACAAAAAGAAACCTAACCAGATTCGAACCGGAGATATAGAAGTTGTAGTTCCCCCTAATAAGGGAAAACCTCAAAGCGAATCAGAAATGTTAGAATTTTTAGCAAGACTGGATATACTTAGGTGCACCATATGCGGTTGCTATTTTATTTCAAGCGAAGTGTATGAGGAAGAGTTTCCGTCTCTTCCACCAAAAGGAGGAGCGTTTAAACGATTAGAAAGAAACAAAGTCTTTGAGTTATTCCCCGATAAAATAGAAGACCAGTATGATACGCGGCATAGATATTGGAAAAGCAAAATTTGGCGGCATATATGTCTTTTGTGTGCTGAAGATTTGGCAAAGCTCTACAAGATGCACGCACCAAAATAAAGAGAGTTTATTCCATGTTTTTTAACTGTTTGAGTAGGATGTTTGCTTTGGCGATTATGCTGTCTGCTGATTCGTAGCCTTCCATTTGTTTTTTGATGTTCTCTGGAAGGGTTTTGGCTTCTGGCAGTTCTGGGTTGTAGCGGACTGTTATGCCATAGTTTAATGCTCGTTTGACAATCCGTTCATAGATAATGTTCCGTTCGTTTTGTTCGTATTCTTGTCTGAATTGGCTCCAGCGGGCTAAGGCGTTTCTGCATCGGTCTTCTGGCACAAGCGGATAAGCGTAATTCACAGGGTCAGCGTAGTCTTCCTCATTCTGCGGATAATCTTTCGGCGGAGTTAAATGCCCTTTATCTTCTCGGAATTTTATGCCGTATTTCTTTTCTCGCTCTTCTGCAGCCTTGCGCAGTTTTTCTCTTTCGCTCTCTTCATCTTGCTTCTTCTCCGCTATGTTGCCTTCTTCTCGTGTTGCTGGTTCAAAGTTTCCGCCATGGTCTTGGCAGTGTTTGCGGGCTTCAGCTTCACTCCATGTTTTGATTGGGTAGCGGTAGGCTTGCTCAACCGAGCCTGCTTCAGACTTGTCTTTTGGTTTACCGTAAATGACACGGTAGGTTTTTCCGTTGTGTTTTCTTTCGCCGCTGCCCACTATGTTTAGTGTTTCTGGATCTTGTAGGCGACAGCTGTGCTCGTTTGGGTATGGGTCTGCGCCTTTAAGCGTGTCAACGCCTATTCCGCACAGTGGGTAGCTGCATCTTCCCTGCCAGCTTCCAACAGCCACATGGTCGATGAGAATGTCTTTCTTAACATAGTCGTAGTGTTGCCCCTTAAACTCTCCAGATTGTGGGATACAGTCGAAGAAGAAGCCTATGCTGACGCTTCTGGCTTTGCCAGTTTTGATGTCTTCAAGATATTGTGGACTGCAACGGTTTTTGAAGAAAACCAACTCCGCCTTTATTCTGTCCTTGTCAAACTTGGCGTTTCGCACGGTTCCGCGGATAAGCTGAGGCTTGGCGAGGATTATTTCTGGCGGGTGCTCCTCGACAACCCAAGCATTCATGGCTGTGAAAGCAGCCTTCTCAACCTCTGATGCAGGCTCGTAAATTAGCATGCCGTCATAATCGTAAACGCCTTCTCGAGTAATGACGGCTGGCACAGTAAGCGTTTCCGCGTCTTCCTTAATTTGGAGGCTGTCAGCCTCAACGCTTTTCAATCCATACTTCCGCATAGGCAACAGGCGCTCCTGAAAGGTTTAAGCGGATTTAGCCGTGTCAACGAGTTTTTGCAGCCAAACCGTCACAGCTGTAGGTCCAACCAAAGCGGTGTAAACGTCAAATGTTAAGCCAGTAACGTCCAAGCCTAAGGCTGAAAATGCGCCAATTGCTACTGTCCGCAGAAACTTACGCCAGTTGAAAGGCTTGTCTTGCGCCGAGTAACCGAGGAAAGCATAGATTAGAGCTGCAATAACTCCCAAACTGACATTGAGCGGATTCATTTATTCACCTAAAATGGGAAAAAATAAGCGTGCCTTTTAGGTTCAGCGAACAGACCGCTTTAAGCTAAAGACAGTGGTTTCTAAATGTTTTGAAACAAATAATGGATTTTGGACAAAATATCCCAAACCAAAACTTTAAAGGATTGCTGAATTTACATGAATATAAGAGGAATAAAAAGTAATGATAAAGAAAATTTGGAGAAGTGCTCTCAAAAAATTCAAGAAGCATCAAACAACGATTGCTTTTTTGAGCTTTATTATTTCAATAATATCCCTTCTACAGCCATTTATAATTAGAGAACAAACAACTTTAATTCAAAGGATACGTGTCATAGAACTGCCAACAATCACTGAAGCTCATGCTTCTCCTCAAACAACATTACATATGTCGGCATCTGTTACTGCAATAGTTGAATATCCTAATGGCACATTGAAACAGCTTACTCCATAAACAAGATAATTTCTCATTCTGAAGAATTCAAGTATTAACGTTTTAATCCGTATTCTTCTGTCCAGCTGTAGAATGTTTGTTTTCCTATGCCGAGTTCTTTGCAAATTTGGTTTACGCTTTTGCCTGCTGCTATTCTGTCGGCTAAGAGCTTGTCTACTGGTTTTCCGAATTTACGTTCTAACTCCAGTTTTCTTTTTGATGTTGCTGAGCTGATGTTTTGAGGGGTTCCGTTTTGAAGTTTGCTTAATCCTAAGACTACGTCTGCGCCTGGGAGCCGTTCTAAGCCTTCAAGCTGTCTTATTTCGTTGATTGTCATCCAGTTTGTTTTTAGCTGTAGGCTGCGGGTTTTGTCGAGTTCTGCGGCTGCTTGGTCTCTTGGGTTTATTTCGAATCCGCCAAGCCAGCTAATCCTGTAATGCACGTCTGGAATCTGTTTTGTTTCCATAAGCCTGTCAATTAAATCCATGATGTAGGGTTCGTATCTGCTTTGGCAGTCGCTTATCTGCTTGAAGTATTCGCGTTCGTTTACTTCGCTTCCTGCTAATTGTCCTGCTTGGGCTCCGCGTAGAATTGCCATTGGAATGCTTGTGCCTGCGCTTATGTTTTCCATTATAGGCGTGTAGTAGGGTTCTGGGTCTAAGGCTCTTCCAGCTAAGCCTTTAAACTCTATTGTTGTGTTTTCGTCTGCCCACATGCTTGTCTGCGCTGTTAACGGTCCCCATTGACGCTTATACTCTTCTATTTCTTCTCGTGTTGCGCCTTTGACGGTTACGACTGGGAAGCCGCTGCCGTAACGGTACATTGTTTGTCCCATGCCCCAACGAATATTGCGTAAAACGGTTAGGTCGTCCCAGACGGGCTCGAGAACGCTTATGCCCTTCCAAGGATGGTCCAAAAGGCGAGTAGCGAAATGAATGACTCGGCTAAAGTGAACCTCAACCTCTTCATTCTCCGCTATTTTTATCTTGTAGGTTTCTGGCAAGCCGAAGCGTACGCTCTGTCTGTTCTTGTCTGTTTGGACGCTTGTTATCATGGTTGGGGCGTAGGCTTCGAGGCTAACGATTTTCTCAGGCACAGAAACAGGGTCTTTAAGGGTTAAGCCTTTATCCTGATAGCCCACCACGATTATGCTCCAGCCATAAGCCCGTTCAAAAACCGCCGCTTGCGTAAAAACATCTTTAGCATTCAGCAGAAGCAAGACTTTCTGCGCTTGCTCGTTAAACTTTTCCTTATCAACGCCTTCTTCAAGGGGTTCAACCTTGAACCAGTTGTCAAAAATGTCATGAGCCACCGCGAAAACAATGCGGTGGGCTACAGGCTCACGTTTAATCGCAAAAGTGATATTGTCATATGCGAGAGGTTGGCCAAACTCTGCGCCCAAGCCTGCGTAAACACGTTGAATCTCTGCTTGCGTTCCAGAAGGTTTAGAGGCAACGGCAAACCTTCGCAGAACATACCTTAAAGCCGCTTGAAAACTAACCATGCCCTTCAGCCTCCGCTTTGGCTTCAAGCAAGATCTGGCGAATCACTTCTTGAACACTACGAGCCTTCCGCCTTTTCAATTCCTTTAAAAGCCACTCGTAAAGCTCAGCGGCGACGCTCTGCTGGAAAATAGGCAAGCATTCAACACCAACAACAATATTAAGCCACAAAAATAAAAGAAAATCTGAAATCAAGCTTTAATGAAACTCTCATTTAAGAAACTGCTCAAAAACTGAATCTTATTCGTAGACTTTCACAATGCGTAAGGAAACTCGCAATTGGGAGGTTCATACTACGTTGATAAGTCAAATTGGCGAAGAAATTTTTGAGGGCATAAAGATCGGAACGTTTCCTTCATTAATTAGAAGGAGTGGACGACCAGCGTATTCTCCTTTATTGCTTTTGTTACAAGAGGGATTGAAATACCATGTTAGAAGTTTTTCTGCACCATCAATTAAAAGGGCATTCTCGCCAAATTCAAGCCAACCAACCCAAACATTTATCTGGTCTTTATCTTTCGCATTAGCTTCTTTCATAACGCACCTGCCTACAGTGTCCATTTGACCTCTAAAATGATCCTTTGCTCTCTTAAATCCGCCTTGTTCTTCTGCTTTACCCACATAGAACACCTTTGAATCTTTCTCTAATAGGTAAATACCTTGTGCTCCTATCAATTTTGCCGGTATTTTTTGGCTATACTTGAAAGGTTTTTCCCAAACTATTCTCAGTTGTTCACCCATGTCAAGCGCACCATTTTTCTTGGATTCGCATCTCCTCACAAATATGTCCCAATTAGTCATATGCAATGGTTAATTCTAAAAGTCTTATGAACGCCAAATCAAGAAACCAAGCTTAATTAGAGAACCGTCAATAATAAATGATTCATTGGTGCTGTTGAATGCTTAAATAACCTGAAAATTAGTGAATTAAAGTGGCGAGTCTATTGCTGTCATTTGCGTTTCAGCTTCCTTTAATATTCGAATTAGCGCTACTTTTGCTGTTGCTTGTCATAGGCATCATTATCATTATTTTGGTTGTCAAAATTTTGCTTTTCATTCTGCCAGCCGCCCTCATAGCCATAGTAGTCTGGCTTCTCACAGGAAGCCTCTTCTGGGCCGGAGTTGTTTTCCTAATCGTAGCCTTCATATCGTTATTAAAGCGATGATAGACTAAACCATTAGCAAATTATGCTTTCAATATCACTCACATTAGGATGATTTTGCTGTCTTTCTTCTACTTCTAACAGGTACTGGTTCTAATAGTCGTTTTTGCGGTTCTTTTTCGATTAACTCATGCATAGCTGGCTTCTCTTGTAGAATGTTTTCTATTCCGCTCGATATTGCACTGTATACTTGATGTAGTTCTTCTTGTATCGTCTTTCTATCTTTCCAAAGCCTTTCATGTGCTTGCTCTTCCTTGTTTTGCAGATCTGCCATGTCTTTGTAGATGGTGTAGAGTCTCCCTATGTTGCTTGTGAAAGTTTGGCTTTTAACATAGTCGTATAATTTTGCCTCTTTTGCTTGTCGATCTTTACTGCTTTCTGCTTGCTTACATATTTCAATAATTGCTCTACGTATTTGCTTGACGACCTCAACTACTATGCTTGGATGTGCAAGTAAGACGCCATCTTTTTCTCCAAACAATCTGTTCTTTACATCTTTTTTGGGAAGGTTAGGCGAGACGATGATAACATAATTTGTTTCATACTTTTTCTGGTAGTTCTTTGCTTTCTCGATATCTCTCTTAGTCACGCTCTTTGCTTGTTTATTATCATAGACAATTGGTATTTCCAATATTCCCATCGTTGTTCTAATTCGTTGGACTATGTCTCCACTTGCTGTCCCCCTTTTTTGCCGTTCAAACTTGTCATCTGGGAAGGCTTGCCTAAGAACTGTGTAAAGATCTCGCTCCGACGCTTCTCCCTTTAGCTCTGGTTGGCTTTGTGATAACTTTCTTTTGAGTTCTTCAATTTCATTTCTGAATCGTTCTATTTGGATATCTCGCTCTTGGATGCTGTTTTTTAACTTCTGGATTTCGCTCTCAGCCTTAGCCTGTGCTATTTTTAGAGCTTGTTTTTTTATTTCTTCTATTTGATTATCCTTTTCCTCAATTTCCCTCTTGTGTTCAGCCAGCATATTCTTTTTTAATTCCTCAAAATGCTTTTGATTTTCTTTAATTAAGCTTTCATAACTATTTTTTAGTTCTTGTAGCTGACTTTTGTATGCATCTTCCAATTCTTTTTTAAATTTTTCACCGCTCTCTTTTAGACTTTTAATTTTAACTTCATAATCTTGGACTACTTGCTGAAGTTTCCGCTCATAGTCTTGTGTGACTTTCTTGTTTTGTTCACGATAGGTTTCTTCAACCTTTTTCTTGAGCTCTTCCATAACTCGGTAATATTCTTCGCTGGAAAGCGGATTATTACAAAGAGGGCACCTAAATTCTTGCAACACGTTTAAATTCGTACTCTGCAACTTAAATCCTTAAAAATTAAACTTTTAGTGCAAATAAATCATTTATGAAGCACACATACATATTTACAATTACAAACTCACAGAAACTATCAAATGGTCATAAATTTTCCTTCGCAATTAAACTGTAAATTATGTTATCTGTGAATCTAAATCCATACTCCTTCAGTTTTTGGATAAATATGAAAAACTGTGATCTTGTTAGGATGCCTACATCTAACATTATTTTTAGAAGACGCAATGTACCGAAGTATTTAATCCCTAATTTGCTTGCTGTGCTTCTGGCAGCTTTGTCGTCAAGCACTGCTACAGCTTCCTTAGCATTAATTCCAAATTTTTGGAAATTAAGTGAAAGAAACAATACAGCAAGTTCTCCGTTTGCTAAAGCAGGATAACGATTTTTAAGATTTTCAAAATTTTTAGGATTAATAATACATGATTGACAGTTGAGAACACTCTTTAATTCCATAATATCTATGTTGTTACTGATCTCTTCTAACACCAGATCTGGTATCACTATTATCCAATTCTTCATTGAAGCGAGTTTTTTCAAGTGTGCAAAACAGTTTAGGTTTTTTAATGCACTAATCACAGATGAGTCAAGAATTAGTGCCTTCATTAGATATCATTTCCTTCAGAAGTTCCTTGTCGTCATATTCATATATTGGAATACCTTTGTTTTTTAGTAAAGTCACATACTCATTTAAAGGAATCTTTGCAATCGCAGCTGCACGTTTTAAGCTAATTTTGCCTTTTTTGAATAAATCAATTGAAACTTTAAGTCGTTTTTGTTCAATCTCTTCTTTAACTTCTGATTGCTCAGCAAAATCTTCGAAAGTAGAATAAATAAATACAAGCAATTCATCTCTCGACATGTCTCCAAGAAAATTCTTAACATCTTTAATCAGCTCTTTAACTTCGTTTTTTTCACTTCTCCACAAGTCCGAAGCAATACGTTTTCCCTTTTCCGTTAGTCTAAATCCTTGGGAGTCCTTTTTGATATACTCCGAAATACTTAATTGCGAAAGATATTCGTCTACGAGTTCACTGAAGGGTCCTAAATAGTATGCCTCAAATTCCTCTTTCGCAGATGGAATGTTCCTAAAAATTAGAAACATTTCTTTTTGCAACCACAGATTCCCACGAACTGGTTTATCATTTGCGTAGAGTAGCAAAAACAAGTATTTTTCAACAGGATCTATTTCGTCATGTTGTTCCATTCTCATCACCCTTCTATTTTTATAAAGGCTTAGTCAATTTCATTTTAGTTCCCAAGTCAATTATTTGCTTTACTTCTTTCTTCACTTGAGATTTTGATTCAAGATAGTACTTTAACTCGTTTTCCTGAATCTTCTTTCGAATGACTTTCGCCTCCAAAGCCTGTTCCTTGGCATTTAAAATTCGTTGGAACATGCGTCTTCTATTAATATCTATTGCTCCTATTTCTGAGGGAAATAATCCTTTAACGGCTGCTATGTCTTCGCGATAATAACCGTAATCAGTTCTATTGAAAAATCGAATGGGAGGCATTTTGACATGAGTGCCCAATTTTTGATAGAGATCTGGTGTGAGTTTTAAAGGCACATGAGGACCCCCAAAACTGTCGAAGCCAGAATAAAACGATAATATATCCTTAGCTGGTGAGATTTCTAAAGTTCTCAATGCTCTACCTGAACCTACGTTAAATCCATGCAGATAGCCTTCTTGACCATATTCCTTTCGAATTTCTTGAAGTTTTCTTGTTATCATTCCCAACTGAGTCGATACCAAAATAGGATGTCTTCCCCTAAGGTCCATTGCAAAAATGAAAATCCCTTTTCGGATGTAAAAATCCACTATTATTCTCAAGTCACGATGGGAACCATAAGGGATTAGTCCAATTAGGGGCTTTTTGTTGTAAGAGTCGGCTAACTGGAAAAATTTATTTAAAAAATCTAAATATGCAGTTGGTGAAATATCCCGCAAAATTGGTGGAATCAAGAAATCAACTGGTTGGTTGTATATTAAGTCAAAAAGGTACTCGATCTGCTTATCTGCTGGAATTTGTTTCTGGCTGTCATATTCCACAAATAATAGAGTCAATTCAGTTTGCCATGGTATTTTGCGGAGGGCATTAACAATGCTTGCATTAAATCGTTCTTGATAAAAGACATCAGTTTCAAGTCTATATAAGGTGTTATATTTTAATCTTCGATAGATCTCATTCAACCCTCTTACTGCAGAATCAGTTATACTGATAGCTTCACAATCCTTTTTTTCCTGTAAATGGAGAGCCCTACAAGGCGTTAGTACGCTTTTACTGCCTATTCTTAATATGGCATTTCTGGCCAAAAGCGAGGCATCTTCCTGCTCAGCTTTAACGAATTCCGGCATAAGTTCACCTACTCTATCTTAATTTATACACTATTAATAACTTCTATACAAAATAAATTCTTTTTATGCTACCTTTTGTGTGTGCGTGCGCGCCACTGCACAGTGTAGATGTCTCTCTGTTTCTTTAAGAATCAAGCTTTCTTCTTTAAGATGAAATAATGGCCTCTCCACTAACTTATCTCTATGTTATTTCATCCTTTTCTTTCCTATACGTAAGCGTCTATTAGTCTCTCTTCCTGTCTCTCTGCACACGCACACACTAACTTTTTTCGGCTCTCACCTCCTCTTCTATGCTGTTCTGTTTCAGTCTCATGTCGCTCAGTTTAATCTGTCTCAGCTTCTCTCTCAAGTGCTGGCTGACAAACTGTTCTATGGCTTCAACATCTATTCTGTAAATGACTATTCCAAAAGGATTCTTTGTAGCAGTCTTTAGAAATGCCAAGTCTTCTGTGAGCAAATTCAAATACTTTTGAACTGTCCGCTTGTCTGCGCCTATGCCTATCTTAATGATTCTTTCAACTTCTGTGGATGTTATTTGCAGCCTATAGCCTCTGCTCAGCATTTCCTCGGCGAGTTCAACGCATTTGCGGAAAGCCTTGCTTACCATTTCCTTTTCGCCTTTTATTCTGGCTTTAGTGGTTTTCTTCGCCATTTTGGTTCAAAGCCCACTATGAAGTCGTGTAGGGTTACGCAGGGTTTTGGTCCTGCTGTCCAGCCTACATCGCCCCTGAGCCATCTTGTCAGCTTGTCGCTTAGCTGGAAGGCTTCGTCTAAAACCTTCACGTGTCCATTGTCTTCTGGAGCCCAAGTGTAATACTGCCTTTTGAAAACTGGGCTTTCGTTGAGCAAGTCAGTTGTCAAGTCGCTTTCCATGAAAATGGGGAATACTCCCCAGCCGTTTCCGCCTCGTTTAGCCTTTACAAGTCCCCAGCGGAATGGCGGCGGCTTTGCGTCTGTGAATTTTCTGTATAGGATTATGGGTATGGGCTGGTTTATGGGCCACGCGTCAAGCTGTTTTATTAGGGCTTCTGGGCTTCCGTTGTAGGCTATTTCTGCTCCGAGGTGGAAATACCCTTCAAATCGGCATATCAGGTAAATCCACCCCAAGAAACCCAATGGGTTTTTGCCAGCCTTACTGGACTATTTTTAGGATTCCCTGCTCCGCGTTATAGCTTACTTCTTTGACTTTGTAGCCGCTGGCTCTGATCATTTTCGCGTTTTCTTCTGTTATTTCGCCTGTGTAGGCTACTTTTTTCGCTCCGCTGAAATAGACGGCTTCCACAATGTTTCCGTTTTGGTCTTCGCGGTAGAATACTTTTCCGCCGTTTTCAGCGCCTGCTTTTATATACCCATAGAAGAGCTCCCAGTCTTTGACTTCGCCTTCAAGCCTAAAACTCACTGCAGCCACGCCCCTTCCGTAGAGCCTAAAGGCTTAGCGTATTTTTCAACGAATTTCCTGTATTCGCTTGGATGCCTTTCAAAGTCTGCAAGTGTGCTGTTGGCTTGAACCTTAAAGATGATTATGTGACCGTTGTTTTTGTCTATACCGTAGACGCGGAAAATCAGCTTGTAAAAGAACCCGTCCTTTGTTTTTCTTTTTGCAGCGTGGTGTATGGGTTTGGCTGTGTCCACCTTTTGCTTAAACTCTTCGAATTTGTAGAGGATTTCCCTCATTGGACATGCCCTCTTATTATGGCTTTTTCGAGGGCGGTTAGCTCCCAAGTGGCTAAGACGCCGAAAAGGTTGCTGGTCAACCGTTTAAGCAAAATCGGGTCTTGCGGTGGAACAGGCTTCCACTCTTCAACTTCCCACAGAATATGATAGTTTTTCAGCCGGTGCTTGACGTCTTCAACGAGGATTTTTGCTGGGATTATTGGGGCTGGACACTGAATCATTTGGTTTTTAATGTTGTATGTGTTTAAGGGACGCGTCGGGTCTATAGGCTGCCACTGAAATGTTCCAGAGGGCAGTTTAACCTCTGCATAAGTTTTTCTGGGCTGCCGTTGCCAACGGTCAAGCCTTTCCATGCTGAAAATTGCGCCTCCATCCTCAATTTTTAGACAGTTGCATTGTTTGGCGTCTGCTCTGCAAATCGCAAGCCTCGGGTCGCCTTCAAGGTTTAAACCAGCCTTCCTGAAGCTTTCGTGTATGTCTATGATTTTCTTTCCATGCTTTAGATGTCCATAAACAGCCATGAGTTCGCGACGGATTTCCTCTTTTCTCAGCTGAGCGTGTCGCCTTAGCGCCTGTTTTAAGGCTTTGAACTCCTCTTCAGCTTGCGTTTGCGGTAGGGCTAACTCTTCAACTTCCATGGGCTCGCTCTCCTTTTGGCAGGTTGTATTGTTGGAAAAGCCTTCGCAGTGCCTCTTTGACGACTTCTGTTCTGCTCACGAAACCGTATTTGCCTACGAAAGTATCGATTTCGTCCACGAGATTCTTTGGCAGCTTTATAGTTACATACTTGCCGCCCATGCGGTTTTTCACCTGCAGATCCTATTTCAGTATTGTTAGAGTATTTAAAATTGATGTAATAGATTACTAATAAGTTACACTTTTATGGCTACGCGGTTTTGACAGAAAATTTTATACATTCAAATTAACCATATATGACTAATGGATGCGTAATATGAACAAAAATAAGGCAGGCTCAGATCACATAACAATAAAACTTCCAAAAGAATTAGTCGAGGAAATGGACAGGCTAATAGGCGCGTTGGGTTTTAGAAGCAGAGGAGAAATAGCCAAAGAAGCCATTAGACAACTTTTAAGCCATTACAAGGAAAGCCTTGCCCCGCCTGCATTGCCATCGCTTGAGCATTTCAACATAAGCGAGCATGGAGTCCGCGTATTAGACAGAACCCTCGGCAACGGCGTGTCAAAAGGACGCATAATAGACGTCTACTTTAAACCTGACAAGATTTTATGCGAATACTGCCGCACCGACAACTGCCGCCATGTGGAATTTGCCCTAAGCATACCAAAAGTTAGGAAGATTTTAATCGAGAAAGGCTGGCCAATAAGCGCCCGAATAAAGGAAGAATAAGCAGCATGAAGACGCTTAGAATATCAGACGAAACACACAGAAAACTAACGGCTATGCTTGGAACATTAATGGCACAAACTGGCAAACCACAAACATACCAAGACACCATAGATGCTATGCTAAACAAGTCAGTAATATTGCCGCCTGAACTCCTCGCGGAAATAGAGGGTTTCATAAAGGAAAATAAGCATCTGGGTTATACAACAAGAGAGGAATTCATAAGAGACGCAATAATATGGCGGCTAAAACAACTCCGCGAAAACGTAGACTGCGTAGAAATTCCGAGGAAAAAATACAAAAATTAAATCGTCCATCAAAGAAATGAACGCGCCATTCTATATGATGCATAGCGTTTTGTACAAAAGCTAAATAGACGAACCCTCAAAAACATTAGACATATTTTGAAGGGGAAGAAGAAAAGCAATCGCCAAGAGAGACATATTTTACCTTAACTCTCCTTTTTGGAATTTCTCCCAATCATTAGATACGCCTGGCAGAACCTTTTTATGGTTATTTTCATCGGAAATAAATTTATCATCAATTGGTACCCATTGCTGTAGGGCGCCCAGTATAAGTGCGTCATAAAGCGCTGTAATGAACTTACGTGGGATACCATTTGTTTTAATGCATATGTATTTGAGTACATTTTCAGAAAATGGATATAGCTCCTGTTTTCCTTTACCCATTCTATAGTGATTAAGATAAAACAAAGTCAATTTAACGGCGTCGTCAGGCGTTAACGGTTTAACAATAATCATGGTCTCTTCGTTAATTGGTGCGATAGTTTGAATATATTCACCTGCCGCTCCCATAAGCACTCTTTCTGCCTCAGGATGCAAAGAGACAATCAAAGTTGCTCTATTTTGTATTGCTCTTAGAAGATCGTTAAAATCGTTTGCCAATCTTCTTAATTGTGCAGGTCCTATGTGAGAGCGCACAAATTCCTCAAATTGATCCAGAAATATTATTGGCTTCTTCATATCGCAAGCTTCCATAAGTGCGAGTAAATAACCAAAAACCTCAGATGCTGACCATATCAGCACCGAACGTCTTATATTTGCAAACTTTTTTGCTGTCTCTCCAGGAGTAGTTTGAAGGATTTTAGTTAATGCTTCTGTGAGTCCAGGAATGACTTGTCGATAAGATTGTTTTAGCAATATTCCTTTAATATTACTGTAAGTTATCTCTCCTATCTTAGACTTGATTTTCTCGAAAACTTCTTGAGCTGCCATTGAATCTATTATGCGTCCTAAAGTGGAAGACGTTGACAGACCACCAGTGGCTTCAGTCCACACTGTCAGCGTACCAACATTTGTTAATTTCCAATAAACAGAAGCCATCAACGCAGACTTTCCTGTTCCAAGAACTGAAGCTGTGGAATTTACATAGATTACGTTACATCCTTTATGAATAAGAGACATTAATTTTTTTGCTTCGTTTGAAACTATTTCTTCGCAGAATAACTGTCCATTTAGCCTTGGATCATTAGCCCATATGTTAATTTGTGAATTGGGGAAAAAAGGAATATCTTTTAAGTTATATTTAGATAAATCAATTTGCATCTTTCAGTTCCTCCATATTAGTCTTTTTATAAACTCTGATATAAGTTGCGTATATTCCATCCCCTATAACTGGACAATTGAGCGCTTTAATTAGCAAGCCACTTGAAGGTTTAAACGAAATCGTTCCTTGGCTTAACTCTGCAGTGATGGTCTTCCCAACCATCGTTTGGAGTATTATTTTGTTAAATTGTTTGTCACTAATACAAATTTCCTCCGTGACTTTCTCTCTAAGCTCCAGGAGATCAACAATTACTCCCCATTGTTGCCGAGAAAGAGAAAGGTAGTTTCGCGAGAGAACTTCTTCAAATTCTAAAGTATTTAATTTCTTATTGTATAATAGCGTTAATCCGTCATCCAAATTGATTCTATCCTCATAATTGTCAGACGCAACCGAAACAGAAGGTACGATTTGGCATGTCAAAAAAATGTGCTCGCAACAGTTTTCAGAGCTAATTCGCCAATTTATAAGGCCAAGATCATAAAGCAAATCTCGAATGGTGTAAAAAGATGCAACATCTGTCAAAAAACCATTACTTTTTAAAAACTCAGGCAATCCGCTAATTCTCGAGCGATTTTTAAAGGCAAGCGGAATGTAAAAATGACCATTAGTGTCTTGAAGGCGTCTAAGAAAAAGACTATATGCCCTATATTTTGAATTCAGCAACAGAGATATAATGCCACTTTCATATTCTTTTTGGGAAAATTTTTGATGCGAATATAACTCTTTGATTCGCAGAGGACAAGATACCCTTCCTTTGCTAATAGTAAAAATGCCAACACCTTTTGCAAATGCTATTGTGTCTTTTACAAGGCTTTTGTAAGATATCTGTGCACCAAAATGTCGAAGCGCTCTCCGCCAACCTGTTTGAGTTATCTTGAGGCGGATTGCTTCTCTATTTGCCCTGTCCTTTTCAATAATTGATTGTATGTCATTTTCAGAAAATATATTTCCATCATTTTCGACAGCATATTTAATGAGCCACATTAACTGCGATTCAAATCTAACTTTTCTAACGGATCCCCATCTATTTTTGACATCAGAACCGGTCCTATATTCTCTCATAGAGTCTCACCAAGGTCATTGCGTACATCCAACTTTTCAAAACGCTTTTTTACAGGAATAAAACGACTCGTATCAAGATTTTTTTCTTTGATAATACGATCCGCATGTGGTGAAATCAAGTAAATTTTTAAAGAGTTATTTTTTCTACACACATCAGTGAAAAGTTGTCTGATGTTAGGATCCCTAAAAGAATATCCCACAACTATGCAAATTCGACAAAAAAGAAGTTTCTTTTTCAGAAGATTAAGAAGCTCGAGTTGAGGTTCTCTTGCTAAATACCGATGCATACCGGGATATATCAAATCTGGAAACGCTTTACGTCCAGCAATGACCAATGGACCCTTTTTCGGTATCAATGTTAGTCGCTCAACCTCTCCACTATCTAATTTAGCATAAGTCACAGTCCCGTGGAGCTTGTACAGACGCAATGCTGCTACGGATGTTTCATAGTATTCTGGTTCGAATACATAATACCCCGTAACCTGCTCCCTGTAACCATCATAAATTCTGACCCCATTTCTTTTTGCATATAACTCAATTACATTATCGTAGTTAGTTGTAAAGACGTCAATTGCTGGGCATTCCAATCGACCCTTAGGATCGCAGTATGGCAAATTAAAAGTTTGAGCAAGACTTTGAAAGAACTGCCCATATATGCTCATTATGTTAGTAATAATCTCCTCCTCTGAAATGAAGCATTTTCGTACTATATAATCCTTGATTCTTTGAGACATGCGGGCTTCTCTCAGTCTTTTTTTGAAACAAGCAGGCGCTAAATTTGTTGCCTCCGCGAAAGAAGGGCCTATTTCAAGTATTGCATCCTTAGGATTAGCCCAAAAGTCAGCTACTGCAAGTACCGCCTCGATGTCATCTAAAAATCCAAACTTTCTTACATTTTCTCTAATGCCGTGAATTCTGTCCGCATAACATTTCAAATCCTTCTCGAGATTTTCAACAATCTTTACAGTATCGGGAATGCCAAATGGAACGGAGGCTCCGGCTCCAAGAAATACAGTAATATTACTGGTCGTCGATTGAGCAGCACTCATTTTTATTGACCTTTTGTTAATTTCATATTATTACTTGTTACTGACCTTTGTTTTTTTACTTTTTCTTGGAGAGACTTCCTAAGTTTCAGCGCATCTCCTCTTTCCCTTATCTCAATTACATCGTCAGTAAGAGGATATGGTGAATATCCTATCTTTTGTAAGATTATTGGTTTGAGTTCAAGATCTATCTCATATCCAATACTGTTACGCCTAAGCTCTTTTGCCACTTTTGTTGTCGTTCCTGAACCTAAAAATGGGTCCAATACGGTTTCGCCGACAAATGTAAATAGCTTAATCAACCTTCTTGGAATTTCTTCGGGAAAGGCAGCTATACCCTCTTCAAGTCTTCCGCTTCTCGGAAGTACATTTGTTATATCCCACACAGAAAGATACCATTTATTATGACTAAACTCTTTTAGATTAATTTTTGATTCCTCGTGTTCAGGTCCTATTTTCGGATATTTGTATTCGCCTTTTTGAAGAATGAGAATTTCTTCATATATGTTATCTGGATAAAAATACATCGGGTAAGGATGTTGTAACAAAACTCCGCTTCTACGACTTATCCTTATATAACCCTCGGGTTTTTTCCAAATAATTCTATCGCGATAAGTGAACCCCTCTTCAACCATTACTCTAACAATATCCGCTGGTACGGGAAATAGCTTACCATTTATTCTAACATCTTGCGTAACAAAGCAAGCTATACGTCCAGGCGCTAAAACCCTTCGTAACTCCTTCGCCACATCTCTTATCATATCAAGAAACTCTTCGTAACTCTTAAAAAGCTCAGGATAATCAAAAGGTGCGTTGAAGTATGGCGGAGAAGTCACTACCAGATGTACCGAGTTATTGGGAATTTCCTCCATTTTTGCACAATCACCGAAAATGATTTTATGCCAAGTTCCCAATCACTTCACCTTAATACCTATGGTCTTTGCATATTCTTCTAATGCTGCATGGATAACATCAGCTTTGAGAATACGACTCGGTGGACCTGTGTTCTTTTGAAGGTGCTCTACAACTGCATTTAATATTTTAAGGGTGTCTTTTGATATATATACCATGGGCATAGGCATCAATTTTGTAATATGTGTTGTTAGTATTTAATATTATTTCCTATGCAAACCAATTATCTGATTAAAAACGCATATTTAGTGTTCTACTATTAAGTTGTTTGAGGTTTCAATAAATTGGACTCGATAACAATAGCTTCCTATACATTGGATACTCTTCAGATATATTTCGCTTGGGATGATGACTTATATACATATCTAAAAAATGGAGGGTTTGGACAAAGTGGCTTTAAGCAAAAAACATTGCCAATAATATATTCCGATAACTGTGAAAGCACAACAGGCGTCCAAGAAAGAAGAAGAAAATACGTTATTAACCCAAAGTATTTTGGTAAAACATATGAAGAACTCGGATGGAAACAGACAGACAGAGAAACAGAACCAATAATACCCTCAGAAAAACCTAAAATAACAATCTCGCTGATTAACGAGGAAATTTTGGAGTTTAGAATTAATCCTGAAGTAAATGGAAAGGAGCAGTATCACCTTGAATATTCAACAATGGCAGCCTTTGGAAGACTTTACACAAATTGGGCCATTCCGGTTCTAAGAATCAACGATTTCAAGGATCTAATTTCCCGTTTACATGAGCTACTTTCCATTCCAACAAATAACTTTATAGACGCAACTATTTACATGGAAGAAAAACAAGCGCAAAGAGAACGGATGTTTTTTGTCAAGGTTCCAATAAACTCTTACAAATTTAGCATAGGGGAATTCCAACATGCAAAAGATTTCCTGTTAATGAATGGATTTAAAGGAAAAATTCCCTCCCTCGTATTTAAAAATGAAACACAATACCTGGAGAAAATGGAGCCTGTTCTAAAAGTCGGTTTTGTGCATACAACAGAAGAGCAGGGCTTTGAAGTTCGAAAGCCCCAAATAGCATTAAAGGTTGCTCAAGATAAAATAACAATGAGTCTCAGAGGAAAACGAACAAAAGTAAAAGGAATTATTACATTAGATGAAATCTATGAAAATTATTTTAAAGTCCCAGCCAAAATATTTACTCGCTTATCGGTAAGTCTGCTTAAAAAGTATTTTACATAAAAGCTTTGACCACATCGCATTGGCAAGCATAAAGGACACAGCATTATCTGAAAAGAAATCCATACCTTTATTTAAGCATAAAGCTGAAAAATAAACTTCAATATTTAGAATTTTCACATGAAAAATCTGCATTTCTGCACGTAAACGTGAAATAAACAAGTTTTTGATTTTGATTTTCGCTTGGAAGCGATTCTAAGCCAAATTTAGAAAACTGCGCCTATTTCTTAAGAACAGAAAGGACAGATATCTATGCGCAAACAGAAAACACGAGGTAAATTCTGGCCTTACATCCGCCCGCTAATCTGGGAGAAAGCCCAAGAGCTTTACCAAATTGAAAACGCCAAAACCATGCACACAGACTTTAAAGGCACAACAGCCACCAAAAAAGAACTCCGTGAAGGCGGCTACTTCCAAACAGCCAAACTAATCATACTCCGCGAAATATCGCAACAGAAAAAACGCTTGCCAACTCCAGCAGAAGAAGAAACCATTAAAGAAAAATCCATACTGCCATTTAAAAACCCGAAACTACAAAATAATAAACGTAAAGGCATGGTGGAAAAATGACTAAAGAGGGCTACACGCACATAATTGTTCCCCAAAGCCTCCACAACCAACTTAAAACCTTAGCCCAACAGAACAACACGAGCATAAGCCAACTCATAAACCAGCTGATAAACATAAGCATAAACGTAAGCCTCAACATCGGTATTAATACCAGTATTAATACCACCCAACTAAACCAGCAATATCTAAGCCTTCCACAAGCTCCAAATCAAAAAACCAGCCTAAACCAAGCTGTTTTCACTAAAAAGGAAGGTATCGGAAACGCAGTTTCTGATTTGGCGCGGGGTGCGGGATTCGAACCCGCGCGGCCGTTACCGACCACAGGCTTAGCAGGCCTGCCCCCTACCAGGCTAGGGCAACCCCGCCATGATTTTTCCTAACCCCGCATGATTTTAAGGTTTCCGCGTCACTTGCGTTTTCTGAAGAACAGCAGCCCGTCTTTTTCGCATACATATTCAAAGCCAACCTCCAGCAACGCTTTAATTTCGTCTGGGGTTTTGGCGACTTTAACGTGGAATTCTGAGTTGCCGTCTTCTCCGAATATGGCTCTTTCAAGTGTAATGTATATTTCTGTGTTTTCGATTTTCTTGTGTCCAAGCAGGTTTTTGACGTGCAAGATGTCCTTGGTTTTATGGTATTCCATGGTTGCTTTCCAATGGCGTATTGTGTGGAAGCCTATGCGCAATAGCCTAGGGTTTTGAAGCTTGTGGGCTAAACGTTTCCTTGTCCTAGCGTAGGTGTCTTTTAGGCTTGCCAAAGTCTTATTTGAGAAAATTCGCTCGCTGTTTCTGGGTAAAGCCTTGAGCATTTCAATAAGTTTGCTGCTTACCCGCCAAATTCTTGGGTTGCTTCCCTTTTCAGGCGTGTTCAATATTATTAGGCGCCTTTCAAAGTCTATGTCTGTCCATTTCAGGCGGAAGGCTTCTCCGGCCCTCATGCCCGTCTCCTTGAGGGTTTGGAGGAAACATGCAAGGCGTTTGTTGCTTCCAGCAATCAAAGCGTCTATCTTGCTTTCGAGGGGGATGAAGGCTGGAAGCTTCTTCGGAACGTGGCATTTAGGCTTATCCCATGACAGCCCCAAGAAGCGTAGAAACTTGGTGTAAGCGTTTATCACGTTTCTCCGCCTGTTGGGGCTCCATTGCTTTTCTTTGGCTAAAACTTCTTTAACGCTTTCGGGGTCTAATAGGTTGGCGCCTCTGTCCATTAAAGCCTTGAGGCATGAACGGTATCCTCTGATGGTTTCATATGTGAGCCCTTGTTTCTCAGCGTTCCAGAGGAATTCAACGATTTTGCCTTTAACGTCCGCCTGGCTTGTTTGGATTATTTCTGTGGCTCCCGCTTGCCCGCTTCCGCTTTTCTGTTCAATGTTGCTCATGGCCCCCTCCACGCTTTGCTCCAGAAGGGCCAGGGCTCTGGAGCTGCATTCATGTAAATCTATAGCGGCCTTTCTTTTTAAATGCTTGTCTTTTAGGGTTTTTTGCCTTTGAGTTGTGGGCCAGCTGAAGCGGTAGCCGCAGTTTCTGCATAAGTAGCGTTGAACGGTTGAGCCGTCGCTTAAATAGCGCAAGCCATCCTTGTAAAGCCTATCTGAACCGCATTGGGGGCAGCGTGGCTGGGGCTGGGCTTCTGGGAGGCTGTGCGGGCAGGCTGGGCAGCCTGACCTCCCGCCTGTTTTAACCCGCTTTTTTAGGGCGGTCGCCCGATCATGGTCTTGTCCTTGTGGAGGCAGCCTCACTCCAGCATCAGCCCCAGCCAATCATCTCCCATGTCTCCCACGGCAGTCTGTAAGGCAGAAGCCTAGTTCGCGGATTGTTTTGCATTTGAAGGGTTTGTAGCCGCGTTTTTGCGCGTCTTCCGCAAAACCTAAGCTTTTCTCGTAACTGTAGTCGCTTTGGCTTTGGAAAAGAGCTGCCACTTCAGAGGGTTTCATGCCTAAGTGTAAATGTTCAACGGCGATCGCAAGACGCATTAAGTGTCCGCCTTGTCCCTCTAACTGTTTGTCTAAGGCGGCTGAAATGCAAGGTCTCACGCCTTTAACGTTTCTAGGGGGTAAAGTCAGTCGTCTCCTATCCGTTTCTTTCTGCATTTGTTTTAAACACAATTTTACGAAATGAGGGCTTAGCCCACGTTCACGGAAACCTTTAAGGCTGCTCACCAAGAGCGGAGCATGATTCAGAGTTAAGGGAACGCAGGGGTTGCCGCTTTTCTCATGGGTTGTGTATGGAACACGGCTTACCCGTTTAACGTCGCCTATAGGCTGAGGATCCAAAGTTTCAAATTTGCAGCCTTTCAAAAGCAGCTTCTGGGCTGTGGCATAGAACATTTTGGCTTGTCTGCCTTCCTTGAAACGTTGGGGGTTATTTAGCCAAACGTAAACATGGTAGCCCTTACAGCCTGAAAACACGAGAAACGTTTCAGCCCCATAGTATTGTTTAAGGTGGCGTGTAAACGTTGAAGCCTCCTTCCAAGCCTTGAGCGGGAACCCGTCAAAGTCGAAGAACAGTTTTTCAACTGTGAAAACCTGGTTTCTGTCTTTGAAAGGCTGGACGCTCATCCAGCATGGTGAACGTGTAGCCTTGCACCATTTAACGTATTCTATGAACCGTTCAGAAGAGTCTATGAAGACGCGTGTTTTATCCTGGAAAACTTCTCTGCCGAAGCCATATTCCACGTTAAACCATTCTCGCCAAAAATCTTCAAGGAAAAGCTTGTGTTCCAAAACCGAGAGCAAGTCCATTAAGTTCCCCCGACCTGTTTCCATACGGAATTGGCAAATTGCTGCCTAAGCTTCTGGAAACAGTTTGCACAGCGCCTCAATATTTGGTGTCCATGAACGTCGTTGATTTCGTAAGCCACAGGGGCTTTACCGCACAGCTCACACCTTTCAGCTTCAGGAATAGGACGCCAAAGAAAGTCAGGCTCCACGTCTGAGGTTACACTAGTTACGCTAGTTACACTTCCTTTATACGGCTCGTTCTCAGGCTCCATATCTGAGGTGACGCTGGTGACGCTAGTGACGGATTCTTTATACGGCTTGTTTTTCCGCTGTTCCTCCTCCTGTTTCTCAACTGAGCCGTATAAAGGAAGTGTCACTTCCGTCACCAGCGTCACCATTTTCAGCAAACTGTTAGGTTCATAATCAACAACAAACTCTCTGAGCCGCTTCTCAAGCTTTCTAGGGTTGCCACGCGCGTGGGGTCGAACAGTATAACACGGTAAGCGCGTCCTCCAACCTTAATGCGGTTCTTGACGTTAGACAGGCTTTGAGGACATAAAGCTAAGCCGCGGACAACCTTCCTGTTCGCCTGCTTTCATCAGAAAGGGACCTCCACCCCTCCCTTGTGAGAGAGGGGAGAAATTTACTCTTCAGTAGGCTTTATAGTTTCATTTTCCGTTTCATTAAAGCTGCTGTTTTTAGGAGGTGAAGTTTGTGCAGTTTGTGAATTTTGTGTAGTTGGGGTGACAATACACCCGAGGCGCCCACACGCGTTTTCGCCGCTCCAAAAGGTTTAGGAGGAAGGCGCGGTCAAATTAGCCGCGCTTTCCAGGTTGAAAAGGGATGGAGAATTAGAGAGTCAGCTCCGGCAGCGTTCATTTGAATGCCATTGAAGAGGCTCGCGATATTTGCCGGTTTTGAACATTAGCGGTTAACTTAAAATGGTTTCTAGCGTGTAACCAGAAGTACTTCATGTATGTGAACTGGAGGCTCTGAGGCGTTACTTTTATCCCCGTGCTCAAATTGAGCACGGGACAGGTCTTTAGGCGCTTCATGCGTACGCGCGCGGCAGTATAAGGTGTGGGCGCGGAGGTTCAGACTTCCAGTTTTAAGCTTCTTTCGGCGAAAGAGGCTTTTTTCAGCCTTATTTTTTGACCCACCCCCCTCTGCAGTGTTGCGTAAGTGACCTGTGGTGAAGGCTTTAGGCTGCAGCCGCTGGAACTACGCGATCTTACGCGGATTAAGAACGCGAGTTTGCATGCGAGTTTGCGAACAGGGATGCATGCATGTTTGTGAACTTTTTTGCGTGTAAATAAGCTTTTTAAAGCCTTATTTTGGTAAGCACGCTTACTTTTAAGTCGGCGCGCGCGCGATTTTTCAGCGGTTAGTGCAACTTGCCGTAGAAGTGACGGTAAGGTACGGCGCTGCATGCGAAGTACGCGTAGCCGCCGTTAGCTTGCCTTCCACGAGTAGGGAGGGAGCAACAAAAAGCAGGAGTAGTTTTAAGGAGTGACACAAACAATGGCTGAACAGGCAAAGAAAAAAGAGCAGCGAATTTGCGAGAGTTGTGGTGCCGTAATTCCCGAAGGTGTTAAGAAGTGCCTGAAGTGTGGCGCTAAGGTTGGCCAGGAGGTTAAGTATGTAGCTAAACCCACGGTTGTCGGCTTCGACTTCGTTGCTGAAGAAGTTTGGGATCGGGAGGGTGCACCAAAATACTTGGTCTATCATTTTAATGAAAACAAGTTTGAAACGGTAAGCGAGATAGACTTAGGCGAGACGGATATCCATGATCGGAAGATTGTTTACATACCAGTAGATAATGAGGCGTTACGGAAGGGGCTTGTTATTGTTCCACGTGAGGCGAAAGAGGCAATATGGAAGGAATTTTTGGAAGAGGCTGACAGCTTCGCTTTTACATGTTACGATCCATGCGGCAAAGATGCTTTTCTTAAACTGCTTGTTCGTGTGGCTGCCGGCTCTTGGTTTCTGGATCGGTTTGTTGGCGATCCATTACTTGATATTGCTGGCGTTGGCAAGTTTGCGCCTATAATTCCGATCCGCGGTCCAAGCCAAAGCGGCAAAAACCGCTTGGCGTTTGTGCTTCGTATGTTAAGCTATCGGCCATATTTTGAAATGAGCACTTACCGTGTTCCAAGCCTTTATAGGCCTTTGGACCTGTGGCAGGGAACCCTTGTTTTGGACGAGGCGGATATGGCGAACACCACGGAAAGAAGCGAGTTTATCCATTTCTTAAATTGCCGCGCTACAGGAACGCCCATAAGCAGACAGGACCCACAGAACCCTAAGCGAACACATGTTTTCTGTAATTTCGGCCTTACCATATTGACTCAGAGAAAACAGTTTGATGACAACGCAACTGAGTCAAGATGTTTGCCATTTTATAGCGAGGTGACGGATAAACAGCTTCCAACGGTTGAAACAGACGATATGCTTAGGATGGGCTTAGAGCTTCAGGATAAGCTTCTTTGGCTGCGAATGAAGTTTTACCGAGAAGTCGTCATTGATAAGTCAACATGGCTGAGTGGGCTTTCAGATCCACGGCTTAACGCTTCATTGCTGCCTTTGGTTGCGCTTTCAAAACATGAACCAAGCATTTACGAGACAATAGTGCAAACTGCCAAGGATATTGAGCGGTTGAAGATTGAGGAGAAAAGCACAAGCGAAGACGGGCTTGTTGTAAACTATTTTTGGGAGAAAATTCAAGAGGGGCTTTTCGAGTGTTGGAATAACCCCATTTTTTACGTGTTGCAAAAGAGAAGTTTGATTCGAGAGAAAATTGGTGAAAAAGAATATGAAAAAGAGGAGAAGATTCCTGTTACTACGACGATTTTAGCTGAACACTTTAAATGGAGCCCTAGAACCGCAAGGAAGGTTGTCCGCGGCTTAGCTTTATGTCCTCAAAGCCTGTCTAACGTCATTAAGGTTGGAGGACGCGCTTACCGTGTTATACTGTTCGACCCTAGAAAGCTTGAGAAGCGTCTTAGAGAGTTTGTTGTTGATTATGAACCTAATAGTTTGCTGAAAAAGGTTACAGAAGTTACGCAAGTTACACTTCCTTTATACGGCTTAGTTGAAAAACAAGAGCCTGCTCAGAAAAACGAGCCGTATAAAGAATCTGTAACTAGCGTAACTAGTGTAACCTCACAAGCGGAGCCTGACTTTCTTTGGCGTCCTATCCCAGAAGCTGAAAGGTGCGAGTTATGTGGTAAAGCCCCTGTGACCCATGAAATCAACGACATTCATGGACACCAAATATTGCGGCGCTGCACAAGCTGCTTCCAGAAGCTTAGACAGCAATTTGCAAATTCTGTATGGAGACAGGTGGGGGGAGCTTAATGGATCTACTTGCGGTTTTGAAACACAAGCTTTTCCTCGAAGATTTTTGGCGCGAATGGTTTACTGTCGAATACGGGTTCGGCAGAGAAGTTTTCCAGGATAAAACACGCGTCTTCATAGACTCTTCTGAACGGTTCATAGAATACGTTTGGTGGTGCAAGGCTGCACGTTCGCCATGCTGGTTGAGCGTTCAGCCTTTCAAAGGCAGAAACCAAGTTTTCACGGTTGAAAAACTGTTCTTCGACTTTGACGGTTCCCTAATCAAAGCTTGGAAGGAAGCCTCAGCGTTTGCGCAGCACCTTAAACAATACTATGGAGCTGAAGCTTTTATCGCGTTTTCAGGCTGTAAAGGCTACCATGTTTACGTGTGGCTAGCCACTCCGCAGCATTTCATGGACAGCAAACAAGCCAAAATGTTCTATGTAACTGCTCAGAAGCTGCTTCTGAAAGGCTTACAGTTTGAAACGTTAGACCAGCAAGTGATAGGCGATATTAAACGTGTAAGCCGTGTTCCATACTCAATCCATGAGAAAAGCGGCAATCCCTGTGTTCCTTTAACTATGGATCATGCTCCGCTTTTGATAAGCAGCCTTAAGGGGTTCCATGAAGGCGGGTTAAGTGACCGTTTCGTAAAATTATGCCTGAAACAAATACAGAAAGAAACGGATAGGAGACGTCTCATTTTACGCCATAAGAACGTTAAAGGCGTAAGGCCATGCGTTTCAGCCGCCTTAAACAAGCAGTTGGAAGGGAAAGGCGGCCACCTTATGCGCCTTGCAATCGCCGTTGAACACTTACATTTAGGCATGCAACCCCCTGAAGTTGCAGTTCTCTTCCGAAGCCAAGGTGATTATGACTATGGAAAAAGCTTAGGCTTTGTGGAAGACGCGCAGAAACGCGGCTATAAACCGTTCAAATGCAAGACGATCCAAGCGTTAGGCTTCTGCCTTCAAAACTGTAGGAGCAGGAGAGCTGGGGAGTTGAATGGTGAGGCGGCCTCGTCTAAGCTGGAGTGCTCCAACGGCTGCGTACATGGGGAGTGATAGATGTGCCGCGCTGCGTCGACTGCGCAAACTTCCACAATGCAGACAGGTTCTGCAGCGTCTACCGCGCCTGCATTAAACGCAGCAGCGCCAGCCGCTCACTTCCATGCGCAAATTTCAGGAGGCGAAAAAATGCGCAGGCAGGTAGCCTGGCAGCGTAAAAAATGCCACCTCGTGTCCTACACACGCCTACGACCTCACACCGGAAAAGCGCAGCTGTGTAATCCGCGTCCGCCTGGGTTACAGCCAGCTGCAGGCGCTGAAGGAGGAGGCGGCAAGGGAGGGCGTGTGTCTAAGCGAGCTCGTCCGCCAAAAACTGTTCGCGGGGGACGCATATGGCTGAAACATGTCCTGAATGTGGAGGACGTGTGGTAAAGGCCAGAGACGGCGAGCTATGTTGCTCCAAATGCGGCTTAGTTTGCGCAGATGCGGCTTTTATGGCTCCGCCAGTCGGTCGTCCGCTATACCCAAGCGAAGCCGTAAACGCGTTGATGACGGACAGGAACCTCGGGACGGTTTCAGCTCCGTCGCCGCGCCTCCAACGTGTCCAAGCCGCCGTAGGCGACAAGGACCTGGAAGCCTTGCTTAAGTTGCTGGCGAAAAAAGTGCGCGCCTCCGAGGACGCGGATGGAAGAGCGTTGACTGATGCGCTTGGCAGGATCGCGCGCAGCGCTCTCTCGACATACCGAAGCCAGCACCAGACGATTCCAACTGCTCGACTGGAGGTGCTGGCTGAAAAGGCCGTTAACAGGTTTCTGGCGCTGTACCCGCAGGCCAAGAGCGTCGTCCATGTAAGGCGAGGCAAGCCTGGAAGGCCGAAGGCGCTTACGCTCGAGCAGGTTAAAGCGGCTCAAAGGCTCCTGGCGAAAGGCTACAGCGTAAGGCAGGCGGCCGCAGCGCTTGGAGTTAAACGCAGCACCCTCCACAGCGCCGTCCGAAAACTCTCCGTGTCTCCAGCATTTCCGCCGCCGGTTTCTGGACAGGTGGCTGAAACATGCGCAGCAACGTCCAAAAACTATTAGCTGAGGCTTTAAACGCGCAGGACCCCCAGCAGGCCGTCGAACTGTTCCTCGCGGCGAGGCTGCTCCATGTAGCGTCTAGAAAGCGCGGTCCAGAAATTCCGCGTACCGCAGATACCACTGGTCCGCCTGGCTACGAACCCAAAGGTAGTGGCGGGCGCCGACGGTCGCAGGCTTCCGGCCGCAGATAAAGTCCGCAACGCTTTCAGGCATCCCGCATTTAATCATGCTGTTAAACGCGAACTTCCTTACAAGCTTCGGTGTAACTATATTTTCAGGCTTCTTTTTCGCGAGGAAGCGGAAAACGGCAGCTTTCGTGATTTTTACGCCTGGTTTAAGCATGTCTGCGGTGCTGAGGCGCATATAAGCGTACCACGTGTGCTTAACCTCCTTTTCTAGGCCTAAGCTGTAGCGTGCGAAGCCGCCGAGGCGCGTGAGCCTTTCAGGCTGATATGTCTGGAGGAGCTGGACGGCGTGGGCGAGGCGTATCCCTCCGTCCAAAACAAGCCTGTAGACGAGGTAGTACTTGGCGTGGGAGCGGACTACCTCCATGGTTCTGGCGACGTCTTCGAGGCTCGCTTCGCGGTAGTCCACGCTGCTGCGCGTTTTCGGGACCGTTGCCAGGAGGCGTTCAGCCTCCTCGTCAGGTAAGCCTTTAACCTCAACATGATACCTTATCAGGCTCCTCAAAGCCTTAGCCAGATGCGGCTTGCCGCGCTGACACCGCGAAAAAACCTCGACAACGTCTTCAGGCTTCTCGATTGAGGTCACGTACCGGTTTAAATAGCGCACGCAGTCCGCTGTATACTCGCCGCTCACACCCTTCCCCTTCAGCCATTTAAGGTAGCCTTCGCGGACGTCAGCGTTCCAGGCTACCGCTCCGCTCTCGCCTTTCAGGACGCGTTCAGCTATCCTGTACGCTTTAACCATATTGCCTACGCTCAAGCCTATCCCTCGGTACAGTACCGGGTACAGTCCCGAAACCGCCTCAAAATGAGGCGCTTTTGATGCTCCGGCCGTGTCTTCGAAATGAGGTATAAATGCACCTTTCAAAGCCGGGGCCAACCACACCTGAAGGGAAAATGTGAAGGTAAACCGTGATGGCAATCTAACAATAAATGATGGCTACTGCAAGGGCTGTTAAAATGTCTTCCTGCGAAGCCTTTGTTAAGAACTTGTTGATGTCAATTTTCTCCAGCACCACAGCCAGATATGCCCCTGCAGCCAACTGGTAAAGTGGAGCTTTAAAACCTGTTTTTGTTTCTCTTTCTCCAACCTTTTCAATAAAGCCCTGTTCTTTAAGAGTTCTAACTCTTCGGTTGACAATGTGATAGCGTACATACGTGAAGTCCCTCCGACTTCTTAATTCCCGCCACATATCATAAACTGTTAATGGGGCTTTCTGGGCGAGGATCCAGAAAACAGCCTTGTTAAGCCTTGCTTCTCGACCCTTGAAGATGTTGATCCTCGCCATTTCATCATCAAATCATGGCTTTTGCTGAGGATTGTACTAAAGGGCTGAAGGCTTGCAGCGGTTAACAGGGAGACCCTTTATGGTGAAAGCGTATATATGTCCGTTTTTGGATACTGTCCTTTGCTGAGCCTCACAAAGGATAGTGTCCTTTGTTAGCGGCAGAAAATTCTTGTGGTTTTCTGGCGATTGTCTAATGAGGTTGGTTTGGGATGGTGGAGTTTGTTATCCGTGTTAATCAGCAAAGGACGGCGTACATCCCCAAGGAAATCGTGGAGAATTTAGGCTTCGAGTGGGTTATGGTGCCTAATACCCGAGCAGCCGTTATCTATCCTAAGCAGTGCAGCCTTGACACGGCGATTAAAAGCCTGCAGATCATTTTGGACAGTTTGAAGCTTAAGCTGTCCACACAAAAGATTGAGTTGCAGCATGAGTTGCGGAAAACTGCGGATTTCTGACATGTAGAGGGAGCTAAAGAAGGAGGTAGTTAAAAATTGTCATGGAATCCAGTTAAAAATTCAGTTAAAAAACGATTTTTAAAGCATACTAGTGTTCAGGCTCTGCTTCTGCTGGACGCTGGAAATTATCCTTCAAGAGTGGCGAGAATCTTGGGATTTTCACCACAACTCATGCATTATCACGTTAAAAAATGGTTGAAAATGGGCTGGATTAGGCTTGATGTGAAGACGCCTAACCTAACAACTTACACGCTTGCGCCTTCAGTTAAAAAAAGTCTCACAGGGGGTGAGAATTTGCCTTATAAAGGCATTAGGCTTCATGCGTATAGTCTAAAGTTTCCTATTGTTTCTGGTCCTAGTTCTGTGGTTGATTGGGATAGGGTTCGTTTGGCTAATTGGACTAGGCTTGTGGGTAGTGAGTGTGGTTTGTCGGTTGAGAAGACTACTAAGCACGTTATCGTTCATGCTGATGAGATTGTTTCTGAGGATCCTAATGAGGCTACTTTGTTGGCTATTTTGGAGTGTTTGCGTTTGGCTAGGGTTTTGGAGGATAAGTTTCAGATGAAGTTGGGGACGCCTAGGCTTTTGCGGAAGCCGCATTATGCTGTTTCTGACCCTGTGGCTCGTTGGTTCACGGATTTTATGGAGCTCAGTAGCGACGTTGGGAAAATGGATCGGTCTGAGGGTGCTGGTGAGATTGACTTTTTTGATGCGGAGTTGGCTAAGGAGTATTTGGTTATGCCTTTGCGGATGTTGGGGCTTCAGGGCGATATGGCTGAGGTTAAGGATGTTCTCAAAACTTTTGGTGTGGCTATGCGGGAGCATATGAGCTTGATTAGGGGGTTGCAGGCTGTTGCGGAGCAGATGAAGACGCTCATTCAGGAGCTGAGGGTGAATGCGAAAAACTCCGTGGAGGTGAAAGAGGGTTGAAGATTGAGCGAATCGTGGTTGGGAAAGGCAAGTCCGTGCCTGTTGATGGACCTGACGGCCAGTGGAGCAAAGCTTACTACGAGCTAGAGGCTGTGCCCGCCGAGAATGAAGACGTTCAAGCGGTCAAGATGCACCTTGAAGACATTTTGGACCAGTGGCTTTCTTATAAGGCGAAGCCTGAAGCAGAAATCCCAAAGCTTGACTTGGCTGAACTTGACCAGTTGCCTTGGACCACTTACAAGACGAAGGAGCCCGCTAAGGAAGGCGAGGCAGGCTGGATCTTCGCCAACACTAAGGGTGCTGAGGAGCTGGTGAAGGCTATGCAGAAATGTGAGGGCAAGCTGGAGCTGGGTGCCTACGAGTATCGCTTCTCTGGAAAAGAAAAGAATTTCGTAACTAGAAAGCCGGTGAAGAAATGAGCAAAGTGTTGTCTTCGGATTTTCCCTGCGGGGTTTGCACGAAGAAGGGAGAAGAGATCGAGGAATGCCCCGTTTACCAATACAAGTTCAAGGTGTTTGGTAGGCGTTGTCCTAGGCAGGAGCCTAACGAGCCCACGGTTGTTGCGGAAGAGGAGGCTGCTGACCAGTATTTGGAGCTTCCCCTTGAGCTCATTTATTGGAAGGAGCCCATTCGAAAAGCCGTCAGGCAAGAGGACATTGAGAACATGGCTATGAGCCTCCGTTTGCATAAGCAGATTCAGCCGGTTGTCGTCAAGCCTGCTGATGAAGAGGGCAGGTACGAAGGCGTAGTCGGCAGACTAAGATACGAAGGAGCCAAACATGCTCACTTGAAGACTGTTCTAGCGCGAGTGCATCAGTTTAAGTCGCAGAAGGAGGTTCGGGAGTGGCAGCTTGTGGAGAACCTGCATAGAAGACAGCTTACGGAGCTGGAGAGGGACGATGCCTACAAGGAACTCTACGATCTGACTAAACAGGAGCGAAGCGGAGTCTATAAAGAACACATCGTCAACGACATGGCTAAGAAGATTGAGGAGCTTACTGGTGAAAAGCCCTCAGAAAAAACCATCTGGAAACGCATACAAATCGCTGAAGAACTGCCTGACCGCGTCAAGAGAACTCTGAAAAGTCTCACTGGTGAGAGTTTTGGGGTTAGGCATGCTGAGCAGCTGTTAAGGCTGAAGGACATGCCAGACAAGCAAGTGAAGTTTGCTGAGGAGTTTGCTGCCACCGTAATCAAAGGAAAGCCCATGACGGTGAAGAACCTCAAGAAAAAAGTTGACGACCTAATTATGCCTCCGAAGCCGAAGGAACCTGTCTTCACATGTTTCTTTTGTGGAGCCAAGCTTAGCGAGGAAAAGCTGAAGAAAAAGATTCAGGAAGTCGAGGAAGACCCGGTTCTCCACGTTGTTATCAAAGAAAGGTACAGGGAGGTTATGAACATCAATGAAAAAAGAGAAGATGGTTGACTATAGAGATGTCTTGGAAGCTTTAGAAAAGGTTAATGAGTTGGATTTCATCCAGCTTGCCTCCTCTTTTGGTGGCAGAGGTGAAAAAGCATGGGAGTTGTTGAAAGAGAGCCGTGTCAAACTGTACGTGTTCTGGCCTAGCGGAAGGGTCGTGTGGGTCGTGGTTGGAAAGGATCATGAGTACATTATCTATCCAGTTGTGGGCTACTGTAGCTGCCTCGATTTCTACTTCGCTGTGATGAAGGGCAATGCCCTTGTGTGCCATCACTTAATTGCCCAGAGGCTGGCTGAAATTTTGGGCTGGTACGACCTAATCGTGGAGGAGGACAGGCTCTACCACTCTCTGATGGAAGAGTGGAAGAAGATTGAAACTGAAGAGGTGAAGCAGAGCGTTGTCCAGTGAAAAGCCGCCGCCCTTGTGTCCTATTCGCCGTGCCGATTGCATACGCGATGTGTGTGCTTGGTGGGTTAAGGAGTCGCAGAGTTGTGTGGTTGTGGACTTTGCAATCAGTTTGAGAGTTAAGGCTTTGAAGGTGAGGCTAGAATGAGCGATGCAGTTATTTCGCCAGCTACGATAGAGGGCGACGGAGACCTTGAGCTTGACGTACACGACTATATGATTAGTCAACCCTTGGCAATCATTGGAATCCGTTGGATTGGCAAGAGCTACGAAGCCGGCAAGATGTGTGAACAACTCTGCGAGGTTAAGCAGCCTTTTGTTGTGATAGATCCTGAGGGTGAATATTGGACTTTGAAAGAGCGTTATCCAGTTATTGTTGCTGCTGTTGGTAAGCCTGTTGGACGCCCTAAGGGCTACAAGGCGGATTTGATAGTGACGGCTGAAACTGCTGCGACTTTGGCTAGGCGGATTGCGGAGAAGGGCTACTCTGTCGTTCTGGATTCAAGGAACGCTACTATGGCGGATCAGTATGCTGTGCTGGGAAATTTTCTTGAGGCTTTGTACGAGGCTGAGGCAGAATATAATCGTCCTCTTGTAGTGTTCATGGAAGAGGCGCACGTATTGATTCCTGAGATTGGCAGGGTTAGGCTGCCGGGTATTAAGAAGTTGCAGGATAAGGTGATTTATTGGGCTTGGGAGATAGCGGCTCGAGGAAGGCACCGTGGTATAGGCTATGTGTGTATTGCCAGGCGTGCGGCTGAAGTGGCTAAGGCTGTTCTGAGCCAGTGTCCTACTAGGTTCATTTTCAAGCTTGTGGATCCCGCTGACCTGTCTTGGCTGAGGGAGAGTGGGTTCACGAAGGAAGAGATTGATGAGATTCAGAAGTTGCCTAAAGGAACCGCCTTCGTGAGAGGTCTCACTGCGGAACACATTAAGGTACGCAGTAAAGAGCGTGCGTGCACTCATGGCGGCAAGACGCCTATTGCGAAGGCTGTGGAGACGCCTGAGCTGGAGCATGCCATCGCAGATTTGTCAAAGATTGTTAAGGCTCCTGCACCAACGCCCGCCGGTGTCCCTGAAGACATCCTAAGGCGAGTTGAGGCTTTGGAGAGTGAGAAAAAGCAGCTTTTGAATAAGGTTCAGTCTTTAGAGTCGCGGCTTTCTGAGGCTACGACTGGCAAGGAATCCTTGAGCTTAGAAGCTGAGCGTTTGAAAGCACGAGTCAAGGAACTAGAATCTCAGGTCTTGACGGCTGAAGAGAAGTCGAAGCTGTTAGGCAAGATTCAGGCTTTGGAGAACCAGGTAGGTGACCTTCAAGGTCGGTTGGCGGAGACTCAGAAGATCGCTGGGGAGTTTGAGGAGAGGTTTGAGCGTATTCGACAGTTGTGGGGTGACTGGGCTGATTTGATTGCGGAGACTGCTGACATTTTGGATTTGGAGCTAATTCCTAAAGATGTTAAGGCGTTGCAGGAGGAACGTGACAAGTACAAGGCTGAGCTTGAAACTTACAGGCGAGAAGATGAGTTGCGGAAGGAGCTTTTTCAGCAGACGCTTGATGATGCGAACATTAAGAGTTGGATTAGAGACGCTGAGGCTTTTCTGCAAGATTTGAAGAAGCGTGGGCAAGCGGGGAGCGCTGTTTTGAAGGCTTGTTTGCGCATGGACTCTGAGGTGACTTTCCTGCCTGAGGAGATCCAGACTGGTTATACAATGAGCACGAATGCTATGTACATGAAGACGTTGGAGGCTAAGGGTTTGCTGTGGGAAGCCAGCAAGAAGGGAAGAAAAGCCTTCAGAAACCGCTTTCCGTATTGGGTTGCTGAGAACATTCGAAAGATTCGCCCTAATGCGCCTGATAGGGCTATTGAAGAGATTGTGGATCGGTTGAAGCGAAGCGTTATAGGAAACTAGTGAGGTGCTTTTTGGAAGCTTGTTGATGCACAGAATTGGCAGTCTTTCATATGGCTTTTGTGGGGGCTGGTTTTTTGCCTTTTATGATTGAAAGAAGCTTGAATCTAGCCGTTGCGGGCGCCTATTTTATGCGTCGCTTATGTAGGTGATTTGAGACTCGAAATGTGCGCTGTGTCCATGATTCAAGGGAAGGAAATGTGCAGATTGTACATGGAACCTCTGGGAAGGCTGAACAGAAGGGTTCTGTTAGGCGCTGGAGCAGGGCTGAGAAGGTTGGTCGTTTAAAGTACAATATTGAGTTGTTGAAGCGTTTGGAGCGGCAAATAGGCGAAATTGATGTTAGAACTAGGACTTTGACGGCTGGTTTGCATGAGTGGATGAGTTTTGAGCCAAGCTATATTCAGAAAGTTGCATGCGAGGATGAGGTAGATGCCGAGATTATTATGTGTCTAATCCAGAAGGGCGTAGGGGGTTTACTGCCCTCAACTATCGCTTCAGAACTTGCTAGATATGGATTAAAACGTTGGGATGTTACTCGTAGGATACAGCGCATGAACAAGCAACTAATGAAGGAAATAGGTCAAAAAGTAGCAGAAAAGAGGGGACATTAATGGGCACCAACTAATTTTGTCCTAGAGGCTTTGAATGTTTAGAAGAATGAAAATATTTTCAGCAAAGCCCCATTTTTTGCTATGCGCGTGCAGGCAAGTTACGACGACTCAAAAACAATTCATCAAAGTCTCTTTTGTAAAGCGTTCTCATGGACCTTACGCACTTTTTCAAGAATGTGCTCGTTTCTCATATGAGTTTTCGATTCAATGTACGATTTGAGTTCATGTTCAGTTATGACTTCAGAAATCTTGGTTGCTTCTAATCCTTGTCTTTCAGCGTTGAAAAACTTTGCCACTTTTTCATTCGATAAGACGTCTCCCAACTTTATCTCGTAAGCCCCCCTTGTGTCGTCGATAATGTTTTTCGCTATGTTTAAGCTATAATATCCATAATCTGCCCTATTAAGAAGCTTTGTTTTGAGTTCATAGGCTCCAATGGCGCTTGATATTGGCACTATTTTGTGGTTAGCTCCGAAGCTGTCGAATCCCATAGTAAATATAATAAGGTCTTTAGCTGGAACTGCTATCTGCTTTCTCGTGGCTTTGCCGTACTTAAGATTAACAGCATGTAAGAAAATAGGCTGTCCGAATTCTTTTTCCAACATGATTGCTTCTCTAACAATCAGCGATACAAACATATATTGAGAGATGGGATTACTCCCGTTGAAGTCCACGCATATAAAATTGTTTTCAAATACATCTTTTTTCGCGTAGTATTCAAACAGATTAGCTATGTCGAGGCTCGAATAATGAGGTATGCAAGGTGCTAATGCTGGAAGAAATGTGCTTGATTGGTAGACTTCAACAAATCTATCCAAAAACTTAATGTAATTTTCGCATGTCAGCTTTGGTAAAATTGGGGTGGTTGCCACGTCTAACCGTGGGTTGTTAAGAATATCTAAAAGGAAACTGGTTTCTCTAGCATCAGGTACTTCTCCCTTGCCATCGTATTCTACGATTCCGATAGTTATTTCTTTATCTGGCTTTACTTCCCTCAGAGAGGATGAAACTTCATAGCCAAACTTTGCCGCATGACTATTTTCTGTCATCATTCTATGAAGTTTTTCACGATCTATATGGCGGTAGACTTCGATAAGCCCTCTTATCGCATCGTTTTTTAATACGGTTTCGTTGTGGTACTTGTCCTGTGAAGCCGACAGTGCTTTTTTTGGCGTGGCGACTTCTTTTGATTCAATACTTAGCTCCATATTTCTCGCTAGTCGGAACCCCTCGTCTAGATCGATAAGTTTTGTTTTAATGTGCATAGTTATTATATATACAAAGAGAAGGTAATAAAATCTTGGAGAGGTGACGATTGGAGAACAGGGAACGTGTCGTAAACCAACTTTCAGCTGTAGAAAGATGTACGCTTATGTTACTCTACGCTGCTGGAGGAAAAGTTCGAGGCAAATTATGGTACCAAAAGGAGATGTTTGAGCTTTCTGGAGCATTCAAGGATTTAGCCGAGGAGCTAGATTTTAATGCTTACAGCTATGGTCCTTTTAGCGAAGGCTTAGATGAGTATCGTGATATGTTGGAGAATTCTGGGTTAATACGCGAATTAAAACTAACTGAGAAAGGACGTGAAATAGCGGAAAAACTATGGAAACAAGGAAGTGAACGCGAAAAAGAGATTATAGAAGGAATTGCAAAGTTCCTAGAAAATCTCGATGATGAGGAACTTCTGCTTTATATTTATGTCACTTCACCTCAAATGGCCGAGAAAAGTGATGTTAAAGAAAAAATTCTTCAAAAACGTGTCGAAATCGCTCTACGAATGTTACAAAATAGAAAAGTATCTACTGGTCTTGCTGCAAAACTGGCTGGATTACCTCTAACTAAGTTGATTGAGGAGGCAATAAAGCGAGGCGTGAAACCGTTTGATGTTCAAGGAGACGTAGAGGGCGAGAATTGAAAAATGTTAATCACAAGTTAATCTTTGATACTTCTGTAGTAACTGAATTAATCCGTGCAGGTTTATTGGACAGCCTATTGATTTACAGGGACATTGCGAAAGTTGAAATGATATTACCAGTAGACGTCCGTGCTGAACTTGAGAGGGAAGATGTAAGCTGGAAATTCCGTGATACTCTTAAGAGCTTTATTGAACGGAGACTTTTTCGAATACTTAATCCGGCTGAAGACACTGTAACAGAACTAAAGCATAGATATCATAGTTTAGGTGATGGTGAGATAGGAGTCTTAGCTACAGCCTTAACTCTAAGGAAACACTCATCAACGTCGGTAATTGCCGTTTTAGATGATGCACAGGCAAGAAATACCGCAAAAAAACTTGGATTAAAAGTGCATGGCACATTGTGGATTTTGGTTCAGCTCAAAAAACACCAAGCTATTAATAGGGAAGTAGCTATAAAAGCTATTAAGGAACTGCCGAATCGCGGCTTTTATATAGTTAACGAAAAACTATGGGAAATAATCAAAGAGGTTGAAAAGGACTGTTAGTCCGCACCTGTCGTTCTGTTTTTTTATATACGCTAAAATTTCAGTTGTAAGCTTCGCTTATGTTTATAAGAAAATCTTAACAAAAATATATTGGTCTGGCAGTGTATTTTAGTAGGGGACTCATTTGAGTACTGTTAAGTCAGTTAAAAAAAGCATTACCGCCCGGCTGCCACCAACAGTTCGTGAACAATATTTCTCGGTTTTTGCAAAGCCTGAGCCTGAGATGATTCATCCTGACCTGTATAAGATGATAATTGATGAGGGTACTGATGTGATTCTTAACGAAGTTAAGCGTTATAATGAGGCTAGAAAACAACTGATCAAAGAGATTCGTGACAAACTTTCTGTGAAACAAGCTAGATGTGATGAGACCTCTGCTAATGAGACCTCAATAGTTGCTAGTGACGCTGGCAACAACGGAGTTGACTTGCGGTCTGCCTTTGCGCCTCTTTATGCAGCTACAGCGTTAGTTGCTAAGGGCTGGAAAATATTGGATGAGCCTATTTCCAGAGCTGGGAAACCTGAGCTATGGGCTGGTGAGTATAAACCTGAACAGCGGGAATCTTTGCTTGCTATGAAGCTACAGTTTGAGACTACCTATGAGGCTGTTGAAAAGTGGAGCCCTCAACTCGTTGCGTTTGATGGCCCTCTTCTTCTCCATTATGGTCTTATGCCGGGTCCCGAAGCAACTGACGAGTATTGGCAAGATTTTAAGGATGCATCCCTTAGTGTCATGAAGCTCCTCAAGTTGTGCTATGAGCGAGATATCACTGTAGTAGGATTTGTTAAAAGGACAAGGATGACTAAACTCGGCGAAGAGCTTCACGGTTCTCTGCCCACTGCTCGGTTTGTCCGCGATACAGCACTTCTTGATTTAATTCTGCGTCTTGGCCAGTATACGCTTTTAGAAGTTGAACCTCCAAAAGGAGGAGTAGTGAACCAGTATAGGGCTGCTTGTGAAGAGCTTGGATTGCCTAAAGAAACCATCGACAAGCTGACTAATTTCCAATCGGCTTATGTTAGAACTGGTTTAACCACACCTTTCCGATTAGAGTTTCCAGAGTATTGTGTAAAAAGGCTCGATGAAGTCGCCACGGTTTTGTACACTACATCTGAAGAAGACGGTATTCCTTTCGCCATTAACGAAGTAGATAAGCTGACAAGGATAACGAATGCTATTGCCAATATAAGGAGCCTCATGCTTTTTTCGAAGGCTCTCGACTTGGTCGAGAAGGGTGAAATGGCTCCTGAAGACTTGAATCTTTTAGCGCTTCAATATGGTGAGGTCTGGACTTTGCGTGAGGAAAGGTACTTCCAAGATGTTCAAGATCTTCAAGGGGGCGGTTAAGCATGGAGGAGCTTCGTGAAGTTGGCTATGCCCTTTCGGGTTGTACTCACAACTTCCTAAACTTTGTTGTTTTTGAAGGCGAAAAGATACAAGTGAACAACTTCTACTTTCTATTGCATCCTCATAAGCCTGATACGCCTGTTCTTGCTAGAGTGTTCAGAGTTCAACCTTACAATCCTGAGATGGAGATGGGTCGCACTGGACCCTTGGCAGGTAAAAAGCGGCGCCGTGCTGATTATGGTAAGAAGCTTGAATATGTTGTTGGATACGCCGAAATTCTTGGTTACTACGATAAGGATGAAAAGTGGCGCATGATGGAAGTCGCTCCATCGCCATGGGACCCAGTTTATGAGCCTTCAGAAGAAGCTCTTAAACGCTTTCTTCTTCGGGAAAAATTTGCTGCTGATGCTCTAGTCATCGAGATTGGTAAGGTGCGGGGAACAAAAATTCCTGTGTATTTGGATTTGAATGCGATAGCTAAGGCGCATATGTTTGTAGCTGGAATGACAAGAAGCGGGAAAAGTTCTTTTATAATCAATCTTGTTGCACGGGCTGCGGAGGTCAAACCTAGACCGAGATTTTTGATTTTTGACCGTAGAGGTGAGTATGGTGCCTTAAAGAAGTATGGTGCGGAAATTTTACCATATACACTTTTCACGCCTGCGATAACAGACCCGGACCTGATAGTTTCGAAATTGGAGTTGAAGGCTAAAGAGAAGGATACAGTGTTGAATGCGATAAGAGGCCTATTGAATGAGGCAACTCCTCTAAGTAGAGATGCAATTTATCAACGGTCTACTGAAATAATTGGAAATTTCATAAAGACTGAGGCTTCTCAGACTAAAGCTTTAGAGAGCATTCGTTGGCATCTCGATACGAAAGGACAATTTATAGACGAGAGCAAAGAACCACTAAACATAATTGAAAAGATTAAGGAAACGCCGACTTTGATTATTGATTTTAGCGTTGACACTGATATTGAGTCGCAGCACAGGACTGCAAGCCAGATAATCAATCAGATTCGTGAGTATGCTATGGAGAGAAAGTCTGAAGGGAACTTCGCTCTGATTATAGCTGTGGAAGAGGCTCAATATTTGGCTCCAGAAAGAGGAGCCGAACTAAGGGAATCAAGTGGTCAGTCGGAGGTTCGTGGTTCTTTCATTGAAACCATTAGCCAAGCAGGAGGCTACAATATCGGACTAATCGTTATGACCCAGCGTCCCGCCTATTGCTCCAAAAGCGTGATTTCTCAATGTAATAGCGTAGCATGTTTTAGGCTTAAGAGTGGGAATGACCAAGCCGCCATCATGGATTATACTGAATATGGTTCAGAAAGGCTTAGCGAATACTTGCCAGGACTAGCTGACCACGAAGCAATGTTGTGGGGCATGGCTATACCAACACCTTTCCCGCTAATAGCAGAGATTAAGGTTACAGACTATCCGCAAAAAGCAACGGTCTTCGCAAAACAGGCATGGGAAAAAATGGACAGCGAAAACCTCGAACAAAACGCCACATTTAAGCGATAGAAAAGAATATATTATCAAATCTTGCAAGATTCTCTATAGATTGCACAGAGATGGTTCGCTATGACGAGAAAGATTCAGGTTACCTTCACAAACGAGCAATGGAAGCTTCTTGAAAAATTGAGGGGAACTATGGGCGACGCTGATTCTGAAATTGTGAGAAATATTGTTATTGCCTATTTATCTGAGAAGTCATATATTAAAGAGGAGGCATTTAATAAGTGAAGGCTTTGAAAGCATCATCTAACCCTTTTTTCAAATACGGCGATATTGTTATTTTTAATAATGATATTTTTACCTTGGAAGATATTAACGAGGAAACCATAGACCTAATCGTCACTTCTCCTCCCTACGATGTGGACATCAAATACGAAAATTACAACGACAACATTCCGTACGAAGAGTATCTAGAATTTACTCAGAAATGGCTAGCTAAATGTTATAGTCTTGCTAAGAAGGATGGACGATTATGCCTTAACGTTCCCTTAGACAAGAATAAGGGCGGTCAGCAAAGCGTATGTGCTGATATAACAACTATTGCGAAAAGAGTTGGATGGAAGTACCACGCAACCATTATATGGAATGAGCAAAACATTTCGAGGCGTACTGCGTGGGGTTCTTGGTTAAGCGCTTCTGCACCATTTGTTATCGCCCCCGTTGAGGTTATAATAGTAATGTACAAAGAACAGTGGGAAAAGATGCATAAAGGAAAATCCGACATAACCAGAGAGGAGTTTATCGAATGGACCAATGGTGTATGGAATTTTAGTGGTGAAAGTAGAAGCAAAATTGGTCATCCCGCACCTTTCCCAGTCGAGCTCCCAAAAAGATGCATCAAGTTATTTAGCTTTGTCGGAGACACTGTTCTTGACCCCTTTGTTGGAAGCGGAACCACTCTCATCGCTTGTCTAGAAACTAAAAGGATGGGAATAGGCGTTGATATCAATAAAAAATATTGCGAATTAGCCCAAAAAAGATTAGAAAAACATGGATTATACCAGAAAAAATTAATCGAGCTAATTGACCCAATCGACCCAAAATATCCTTAACCAAATAGCAAATTTTTTTAAACTGTTGTTTACAACCTTTACTAGATTTAAAATGGGTGCCTTTATCTGTCAAGTTTCTGAAGTTGACTGGCTTGTAAGCCGAGAAATTGGAGTTTACGGAAATAGAGAAGGTAGCGAAACCGATAAGGGAATTGTTTATTTTACCAATACCAAAAAAGGCGACCAAATAATTCAGTCAATAATTGAAGATTTAATTGGTATGAGAAAAGGTGACACTGTATTCTTTCATGTGATTAGGGGAGAGGAAGAAAGCTCGATACACGGGGTCTATAGAGTTAGAGAAGAACCATTTTATAATGATAAGTTAACAATTTGGAAATCAAGTCCATATCTTGTATATCCCTATAGATTTTGTTTCGAACCACATCCTGACCATATAGAATTGTGCAGATACGACGCCAATATTCCCGTTAGTGAATTTTATAGGTCAGTAGAGTATCGGAATATAATTTCGGTTCTAACATTAGAGCGTGAAGTGCGGGGAGCGGCTCATGCAGTAAAGAAAATTTTACATGAAGACGCAGAAGAAATCATCAAGTTACTGTATAGAGATTTCCCTATTCATTGCCTTCAAAAACCAGTTGCGTTTAAACCAATGCAAATGAACATGGAACCTTTAAGAGATCATATCAATAGGGTTGGAGAAATTGAGTTCGCAATAAAGGCATTGACCGCGTATAAGCTAGGGCGAAGAGAAAAAGACCTTATCGATTATATTCCAGCATGCAAAGATGGAGATTATGACTTTGTCATCGAGACTTTCGTTGGACAGACGATGAGGAAACCCACCGACATAATGTGCGTAGGCGATAGCAAATTGAAATCAGTTTCAATTGTAGAAGCGAAAACGGGGAAAGCGTACATAGATGATTTGGTTCAAGCGTTGAAATACCAAGAAATTTTTAAATTAAGAAATCTTGACAAAAACAGCTTAGCATACAAGTTCTCAATATGCCTTTTGGCACAAAGTTTTCATCAAGAATTGACAGAATATGCGTCGCTAAGAAATAAAGTTCTGCCATGGGAAGAAGTTGTACTTCTAAAATATACCCCAACTGGCGATGGAAAAAACGCAACATTTGCTCTTGAGGCATTGGCTGAAAGAGCGGTATCAACATCATTTGAGACTTTCACTGAAATCGACTCCAACGAGCCACTAGTTCAAGTATCTTCTAATCCAGAGAAATTCTATACTATTTTTAATAGGAAAGCTACCCCAAAGACCGATTTGACACTGAAATCTTCCAAAATAAATTTCGTCGTTCTACAAAAAACATGCAAGAGAGGGCAGAAAGATGTCCTTATCGGGAATATTCTCATTTATAATGTTGGCGCAAAATGTTACATTAAAGACTTCACCGAATTCATGAAACTTGTTTATGAAGAGGCAAATAAATTCAAAGGAGATTTTATGATGGTAGAGCCTATTATAGTAGCAGAAAACTATGATGGTTTGATAAGATCCTTCATCGAAAAATATAACAACTATGAAAAACTTGCCCACCGTCAGCCCATAGGGGCATACATAACAAGAACGGATAAGCAACCAAAGGAACTCTAGAAATGATTTAATAAGAATAGTTTGGACATTAACCTAGTGGAAGTTCAATTAAAATGACAAATTACTGGTTGCTCGTTAGTGATGAAGAGACATGGGTTACTCTTATAAAGAGTGGATATTGGGGTCTCAAAAAGTTATGGAAAAGAAAAAGCAGAAAAATCAAGCATGGGGACAAAGCTGTAGCATATGTAAAATTTTTCTCGGCAATATTTGGCACGGTAGAGATAATTTCTGATCCATATTATGATGAGAACGTGACCGAACTAGGAGCACTACAAAAATATCCAATCCGTTTTAAAATCAAGCCTGACATTTTCTTGGCTGAGCCAATAACTATAAGACCATTAATCAAAGACTTATCGTTCATTCGAAACAAGAAAAAGTGGTACGCCTACTTTCAGACATCAATAAGAAGCATTTCAAAACAGGATTTTGAATTGATAGTCGCTTACCTTCGAAGGAATTTGAAATAAAAAACGTGAATTTCAAAACCCAGTGATGAAGATACGAAAAATTTATAGGTTACGTGAAAATGCCTAGCTGGCTAATTTTAGATCTGCTGCATCTTCTATACCTTTCTCAGTTATCATGAAGTATTCTTTTGATTCTGGAATGCTCGGCGAGTCGATAACAGTTGCTTGCCTTGCGCCTCCTTTAGTCTTTTTGATATAAACCCGATGAGTGCAAGCGTGAGCTAGAACGTGTCCTCCAGCTGGTCTGTTTGGGTCCCCGAAGCCTTGAGCTGGATTAGCTTGCACCTGGTTAGTTACAACAACCGCTATGTTGTAGATTTCTGCTAGCCGAAGCAGCTTATGCAAGCACTGATTGAGTTTCTGCTGACGCTCAGCAAGGCTCTCACGCCCAACATATTCTCCTCTGAAATGACTAATCATCGAGTCAACCACTACAAGCCTCACGTTTTCTTCTGGACAAATCTTAAACAGTCCATCTATTAGGAAGCTTTGATGGTCGCTGTTGTAGGCCCTAGCAATAATCACGTTGTTAAGCGTCTGCTGCGGATCCAACCCCATAGCAGCAGCTATGCTATAAATTCTCTCTGGACTAAACGTTCCCTCAGTATCAATGAAAAGCGCATTACCCTCCAATCCGCCTTGATCCCTTGGCAGTTGAGCCATAACGCAAAGCTTTAAGCAAATCTGCGTTTTGCCAACGCCGTATTCGCCGATTAACTCTGTTATGGCTTGGGTTTCTATGCCCCCGCCGAGAAGCGTATCCAGCTTCGGCGAGCCAGTCGAACACCGCAACATGCCTTTACGCTTTTCCCACAGCTCCTTAGCCGTTATCCAATCAACACGAACAAGCTTTCTAGCTTCTTGAATAATTTGAAGAGCCTTCTCAAAACCAATATCCGTCTTGTCAGTTATTTCTCTGACAGGCGTAACTGCAAGAGCCTCAATAGTCGTGATTCCTATCTGACGAAGCTTAGAGGCTGTAGCCGGTCCAACCCCATCAATATCCTGTAACGAAACAGGCTCACCCATTCCGTTCACACCCTCTAAACAACAGAAAATCGCAAGAAAATCATATAAAAAGAATGAATGCGTCAAGCGAACAACAGAGAGAGTAGAGTAAAAGTGTTAAACTTTCAACGCCATAAAATAATAGAATGGTGAAAAATACGCCTCTATTCATGGTTAAGAAAGAAGTCTTCGAATGGATAAAGACTGGTCAGAAAACAATCGAGTTAAGAAGAGGCAAGGCCAAGGCTGGAGACCGAGCAATTTTTCAATGTGGAAGAAACATACTTAGGGGAATAATAATTAGCAAAGATGAAGGAAATCTTTTGGCTCTTCTGCGCAATCTTAACTTCAAAGATATAATTCCGACAGCCAACAGCATCGAAGAAGCAACAGTTTACATTAAAAAGTTGTACGGAACGATTGACGGAACATTTACGGCTTACCGATTCGCCTTGTCAAGGTGAAAACATGAGGAGAAATTTGAAAATGAAGTGCCCATCATGCGGACATTGGAACCGTGTCCCCGTAGACAAACTATTTGTCGAACAGCCAAGCCCAGAGCCCAAAGTGGAAGTTATGATTCCCATGTACAAGCCCTTGCAAGTGTCGAAGTGTAAAAAATGTGGACAGATTATAGCAAAACCAAGAGAATTGATTAGGATAACAAAAAGATAATTGCTTAAAAATAGTTACTGAAAAAAGAAAAGGATTATGATAGCTTACGTTGTCAATTCTGATATTTGGTTCTTAAGGTTCTTAATTTCTTGATTGAACAGACTAGAAATTTTGTAATCAAGAATCTCTTGGAAATCCTCTTTGTATGCATGAGTTTTGAAAAATGTTGGATAATCAAACAAGGTTATTTCTCCTTCTTCTGCCTTCATTATTATTCTGGTTTTCTTGAACACTAAAGAGTCCTCCATGAACTTATTAACAACTTTGTCACTTAACTCGAGAATTTGTTTGTTAACATTGAACGTTTGGAAAATCTTCTCCAATTTATTCATGTCAACCTTTGTCAGGTCTGGACTTTGGAAATCGAGAAGATGTGCGATTACTCTAAAATATACTGCGACAAAGAATAAGGTCGAATTCACTTTCCACTCTCTGCCAACCTCGCGGGTTCCATACTGTAAATATGCTTTAGCATATTCTTTTACCAGATATGGAAACAGCAATAATCGATAATCATGTGGGAGGTCATCTGGGAATGCATCTTTATAGTTTTCTCCGTCTGGGGGCATGAACTTGTAGAGACGACCGTATGCATCTGTTGGGTTTTGCTTGAATCCTGCAACGTAGGCTTGAATCGCCTCTTTTGAAGGGATGTCATGGTTATGGTTGGCTGGAAGATATTGATTATATGTACTTTCACCTTTAAACTTCGTTTGTTCGTTAGAAGGAAGGAGTGCGAAACTACCAGCTTGGATCTCATAGAAGTAGCCAAGATTTTTGAGCATTAACTTTAGTTCTTTATGAAAGTCTTCTAGAGAAACGAAATCTTTCCCTCTTATTGCGTTTTGAGAATTTCTAAAGCGAGTTATTGTTCTCATATCTTCAGGAGAAACAGCTTTCATAATTGTCCCGAGAACCTCTCCATCTAAATTCGGATTCTCTTTCCATGAGATAACAACTGCACTACATGTCTGTGCTCCATTCACTATCTGAGGTGAAGTCATTTGTATTGTCTGCTCATCGACTATCGTAAAATCATCACAAACTAAGGTGATGCCATTGTTGAATTTGAAGAAGTGCTTTGCGTCTTTTTTTAATGTCTCACGCATGTTTCTGTTAACTTTCGTCCTAAATTGAAGCCATTGTCGAATGTTTGATTGATAAATATACTCTTCGGCCCCGTTAATGAATTCCGCAAGGTTCTTTAACGGGATTATTGCTACACAGTAATCTCCATAGTTCATTGCCTTCTTGACTTTTAGCTTACCCAGCTTTCCTTTATATGGTTCTACGTTTCTTTTCCACATTTCTTGCGCTATGGTGTTAATGTCATAAACATCTATGCCAAGCCTCTTTGCTTCTTCCTTTTCCTCAATAGTTGCTTCCGCATCAGTTACATAGATAAGTTTTGTAGGTTTTTCTTGGTGGACAAGTTTTTTTAAATCATGCAATTTGAGATTTAGTTTGCCAATATCAGTGCTCTTAAAATCCTCAAAATCCTTCTTGAATTGAATTATTGCTGACACAGAGTGCGCCGCACCGTACTTTGATTGAATAACATAAACCTCATCGTCCTGTTCAAAATAGGTGTCAATTCCAAAATCATAGGGAGCATCTGTGAAAAGAAATTCGTCTTCGGCCTTTTCGAAAACATTTTTCAGCACCCATTTCATAAAAGCATGCCCCTTCTGAGTTGGATCTTCGTAAACCCCAACTTCTTTGTCTATTATGCTTCTCAGATGCAATTTAATGTCAGTTAGAGACAATTTCAAACATCCTCTTTCTATATTATGAAACTATTTCTTGTAAAAATCTTTTGCAGTTTACAAATACAATTATTTAATGAGTGCTCATAAGCAATCGCAGAACCTAAATCTTGCGCTAGATTTTAGCTTTAGCGAAGAAATCCATCAGTGCGTTTGCCTTGGATTCATTTATATTCATAGTGTATAACGGGATTTCTCCATAAACTCGCCTAGAAACTAACCCAACTTCGATAAGGTTACGTAAATGGCGGGACACTGCACTTCTTCCAAGTCCCGTGCGTTGGCATATCTTATACGCAGTTAGCTCTTTGTCTGATTTCCATAAAACCAGCAGAATCTTTAACCTTGATGGATTTCCAATTGCTTCTATGAACTGTTTCTTTTCTTCGTCCAGTTTAAGCATGGTGTTCCTTCCTTTTCAAGAGGTCTACTAGAAACTTTTCTAGGACTTCTGCTTTGACGCCATTAAGCCCAGGCTCAAACTTATCGTTTAAGGTGATTACTCCAGCAACCTTCAACTGTTTGACTAAAGCGTGAAGCATAACTCTTCCCACAGGCTCCACATCATATTCTTCGCACACAACACGATAAGAAGACTCAACATCCTCTAGCGGAAGGAAGATTGCTTCTTTCTCCCTTTTAAGATGCCGAGCAAGAGCCAAAAGCACAAGCTTTTCGTCGTTTGTTAGCATGGTTATGTCTTCATCCCTTATTTTCGGGTCTGTCTTCTCTTGGGCTTCCCTAACATGCTCTGGCAAAATAGACGGTTGCTCATCTCTATCCGCTGCCAATCCAGCTGAAAGCAGAAGTAGCAGAGCATATCTTGCGTCTCCATTGCCATATTTGACCGTGTTTTTAGCTATGAACGCGATGATTTCGTCTGAAACGGCATTCTCCCTGAAAGCATCCTTCACGCGCTCTTTCAAAATGTCTATAAGTTGATCCTCAAAATATGGTGGGAACTCCAGTCTTTCTTGAGGTCTGAACCTGCTTAGGGTTTCCTGACTCATGTCCCTCATAAATGAATGGTTTCGGGCTATGAACATGAAGTTTATTCGCTGAGGAACATTAGTTATGGCGTCAGTCAGCCTAGTCAACTCGTAAATTATGTCTTCACCAGTCCGTCTAAGGTAGTAGTCGATTTCATCTAGGGTTAAAATCAGAAACTTGTTGTGCTCATTCAAGTAGTCCCATAAAGCATGAAGTAACTCGATGGGACCGTAGCCTCTCAAAGGAAGAGTGGGCGCAGCCTGACGAATAATGTTTTGAACCAAACCGAATTTTCCACTTGTCGTGCGACAATTGATATGGGCATAAATTAAATTCATACCATGATTTTTCGCGATTTTCTCTAGAGCATCTCCAACCTTCTTCGCCGTAGCCGTCTTGCCCGTTCCACTTTCACCCGTAATCAAAATTCTTTCGCTAAGCATACCAGGCTGTTCAATGGCTACCCTGAAAAATTTCACAAGTTTCTCAAAATACTCTTCCCGATGCGGCAGACGAGAAGGCACATACTCAAAATCCAGCTTATGAATACCATCCCTTTTGAAGACAGAGGATTTCTTGAACGTAAGTCGACCTCCCCTTCATAATTCAGTAATCCCGAACTTTTTGCTAATTCTCAAGAATCCTTTAAAGCGATTATCAATATTAAAATTAGGTTTCAAAACCGAACAACAGAGAGACTTCGGTGAAAGTGAAGCTGAAACATCAATAACGTAAAGTTTGTTCATTGAAAATGCAAAATGGATAGAGTAGGCAGGAGATCTTTACAGCGCTCGTTGATTTCAAGCGTAAACTTTCACTTTAGGCATTAAACTTCCGCTTCTGCTTTGGGATGCTCTTGCTTAACCTACAATCTTCCTTTTAAGCGAAGCTTCTCAGCTATGCGGATTATCGCGTCGACTACTTTCTCAAAATCCTGTGGTCTTGCCTTTTCAAGTTTCATCCCGTTAAGAATGAGGTATCCTTTGTAATAACTAACTGCAGCAATTGGATAACACTCAAATGTTATCTCTTCCTTAGGAGCCACCTGAATCTTGTAGTGGGCTTTCAGTAACGGGATTAGTGTCGCAATATCTTTTTCCGAGCGATAAGCGGAACGAAATTCTAAAACTTTTGTTTGAATACCAACCCGATCTAAATCCTTAAAATATTCGTCGGCTATTGGATATACATCTACTAAAGCGGGATCAAAGAAAGTTGTTCTTATGCCAAATTGTTTGTAAAGCCACGAGTCAAGCAGATGGGAAACTCTCAAAAGCACTTTCCTTTCAAGAAGTCCTGGAATTTGGCGAATCTGATAGGTTTCGTATAAAGGACCTGTAAGGTCTTGTTTCTCCCCATCCCAGAGGTAATAGAATGCCAATCCTGCTACGTTGATAAATACGCCGCCGTCCTGTACATATCTAACTATTTTCCTTAGAGTTAAGAGATTTGGCTTGTCAGCTTCAGGGTACATTTCTCCAAAAGGGTTGATGATGATGTCATATTTGCCAGATACTTCGCTGACAGCTATCCAATCGATTTCAAATGTGGGTCTCGATAGAAAGGAGTTATACCAATCTATGGGTTCATATTCAGTGTAAGGGCGATTAGGAAGTTTTCCTACTTTGCTCTTAGTCAAGTATCCATTTAGAACCCCAATTTTTACAGGTGACTGGAACCGCGCCATCGTGAAACGTTTGAGCAAGAGTCTGAAGAAATTTTCCCGGGCAAGTGTTAAGGGTATCAAGACAATTATCAAACCAAACAAGCTGAAAAGTGTTGCTATATTATTTAGTCCTTGTATGATCCATCCAGCTAGGAATGCGATTAGAAAAGCGATGGCTCCTGCAATGAAGTCGCCTTTGTATCTCCTTCCCCAATTTGCTAGGTTAAGCACCACTTTCCATATAGATACTCGTGTTTTTTTTAGAAAACGAAACGGGCGTCTATAAAGAGCATAATATGAAGTACTCCCACAGAGGATAATAATTGCTCCCCAAACTAAAAGATTATCATAGAGTTGCTCGTAGCTTTGGTAAAACAAGCCTTCCCAAATTCCATTTATAATTCCATGAAAAGTTATCGTCAAAAAAGCTAATTCAAAACCAAAAAATACGCCTTGCTTCAGATGTTTTTTGTCAGTCACACTTTCAGCGTGCAAGAAGTTCTTCTCCAAATTTATGGCAAACCAAAGCAAAATTAGAGATGATAGGGCTTGAGCAAAGCCACCAGCGAGTCCAATGGTGATATTTATCAAGGGATTTGGGCTTCTTTCATAGACGACGTGAGCCAATGACCATGAAAAGGGAAGCCCATAAAGAATACAGAGTACGGCATGTCCTTCTTCATGCACGAGCATTCCTGCGAACAAGCCAGTAAACGAAAAACCTAGCAAGAACGCAGCAATTCCAAGAGACGTTGCTTTCCAATTAGGTGTTTTCATTTCTCGCATTCCTGATTACGAAAATTATTTTTATATAAATAAATCTTGTTCACCGAAGACGTCTCCCTATTAGACAGTTAAATTACTGAGAATTGAGGCGTTTTATGGAAGAAAGAGATGGCCTCCCTTTGAGTGTCTCTGTTGATTTCTTCGATTGCGCCTAGCTTCTGGGCTATGTAAACTAGAGCTTCTTTCGCTCGTTGAACTCAGGTTTGTCTTCACATTTCATCCAATTACTCACGCCGAATTCTGAAAGATTCTATTCGCTAATGCTGATGATTATGTCAAAGCTGAAGCTTCCTATTCCTTGTACGCTTTGAGAAACGGCTAGAGTTAAAGTCACTTGAGCTACTTCTAGAGGATTGAGAGATCGTCCGTCGTAATTCCAGCTAAGAGCCAAGTAGTCAGAAGCGCTCGAAGGATTCCAATTTTCAAGAGCCAAAGAAATGTGGGCAGCCACGTTTCCTTCGTTCCTCACATAAACTGTGACGTTGTTCATGGAGCCTGGCTCAACAATGCCCCAATCAATAAACGAAACCGTACTAGTGCAGTTGCTATCCCAGAACACTCCAACATCCACAGCCTTAACAGCGCCACGACCACCAATGCGAACCGAATACTGCAACAAGGCAAAGACAACCAGCGTTAGCGTAAGAGCAGCAACTATGAGCACAACGGCTAACGGTTTGATCATGCATTTTTGTTTAATTATCAATACCTTTTCCCAGAAGAAAAATACACTATACAACTGCGGCGACGATGCGCAAAATGCTCAACACAAACAAAATGCGACCAGAAAAAGTTTGGAAGAATTATGCACAAGGCATACAGAAACATCTTACAACAACAGAATTATCTGTTTCTGTTAACAGCGACTAACAGAAAAACTCATGTATCTCTGTTTAAGGCTCTTAAAGGTTTTCGCATGTGGTTAGCTGTTTTGTAAAAAATTAAATATTTTGAAAGACGTTATATTTTGAGAGTATGTTTGATAAGATAGAAGTTTATATCAAAAAAGAAGAGGTTGTTGTCGGTAAAACTGTGATTAGTTTTCCTATACCAGAACACGGAATGTGCTCATGGAAGGACACGATGAAAACAGAGAAGGTTATGCCCGAAGCTGACAGCGTCGCCTTAGAGGTTGCGAAGGATGTCGCTAAGGAGAGAGGGATAAAAGTTGAGGTTATCGACATCTCAACTTTTATGGGTAAGTTGAAGGCAATATCTGAGGGTGTGAAAAAGACGCCTACAATCATCGTGGGTGAGAGAAAGATAGAGGGCGTCCCGAATAAAGATCAGATCTTAAAACTACTCGCCCTAATACATGAACCAAGAAAAAGAGAAGCATAGGGTCATCATGCTGTTAGCGATGACTAAAAGAGAACTTTAGGACATTCTTATTTGGCATTGCAACAAGCTTGTCATTTTGCTAACTATTCTTTCACGATGTGAGAAAACGTCAAAATGGTTGGTGTTGTGTTATGGACGTGTTCCCAGTGTTAATTTAACAGTAATTGTTTGGTTTTCTCTTACGATTGTTACTTCTATTGTTTGTTCTGGAGAGGTGTTTTCTTCAAGGTATGTTGAAAGGGCGTCTATGTTAGTTATTCTTGTGTCATTTATGGCTATTATAATGTCTCCGCCGACTGTAACGTATTCTCCTGCTATCAAGACTTGTTTTGTTCCGCCTCTTAGACCTGCATTGGCTGCTGGTCCTCCGCTTGTGACTTGGGTTATTAGCCATCCATATGTGACGTTTACGCCCATGGCTTTTGCTATTTCGTACGTCATGTCTACTCCTGCGGCGCCTAGCCATGGATGCTTATTGTAGGAGCCTGTTGTCACTAATGAGCTGATTTCCCGTAGGATTGTGTTTGATGGAATAGCGAAGCCCAATCCTTGGGAGTCGCTTACAATGGCGGTTGTTATGCCAACAACTTGGCCTTGAAGGTTTAGGAGTGGTCCTCCAGAATTGCCAGGGTTAAGCGGAGCAGTTGTTTGGATAATATTTGGTATTGGGTATCCGCCTGCCTCTTCGGTTATTGTTCTGCCCAAAGCGCTTACCATGCCAATGCTCATGGATCCGGCTAACCCATATGGGTTGCCAACAGCAACAACGACATCGCCAACCTTCAATGTGGATGAGCTGGCAATTTCGAGAGGTTTGAACTCGCTTTGAGGCGCATCGGTTGAGAGCACCGCCAAGTCTGCGTAAGGATCTGAACCGAGAACTGTTGCTGCGTATCCGTTTCCGTTTATAAATGTCACGGTAACATTGATTGTATTTTCAATTACGTGGTAGTTTGTGATTATCACCATTTCTCCTGTAAAGTTGTAGATGAAACCTGAGCCTTGAACTTGAGTGTAATATGCACGGTGGAAAATGTCGTATTGCACTATTAATCCTCGAATTATAACGACGGAATCTTTTACTTGCTCATATAACCCGGAAAGTGAGACGTTCTCTCCTAATATGTAAGTGTTGTTTTGGTTTATGACATTTTGCGTTGATTGGAGATTTGACATTTGTTCTTGGAGATTTGAGATTTGATTTTGCAGGTCGCTGATTTCATGTGAGTAGCCAAATAAGTAGCCTACGACTCCTCCTGCAAATAGGCTGACAACTATGATTGCTAAAATGATTGCTGTTGAAAACGTTGTTTTTGGTTTCTGTGGAATTTCCAATGTTTATTCACCTTCTTTGTCGGTAAGTTTTCCGCCGCAATGCGGGCAAAATGTATCGTCTGGTTGAATTTCTCTACCACAATAGGGACACATGAGTTCTTTCTTTAAAAGATGCGTCCCTTGCTTCTCCTTTGCCAGCAGTTTTCCGTCGCTGAGAAAGAGCATTCTGCTTGCAAGTGCGGCTTTGTGGCTGTCGTGGGTTACCATGACAATTGTGGTTCCTTGTTCAATGTTTAATTTGCCCAATAGCCTAACGATTTCATAACCAGTTTTGGAGTCCAAGTTGCCAGTAGGTTCGTCGGCGAGAATTATGGTGGGATTGTTTGCTAATGCACGTGCAATGGCAACTCTTTGCTGCTCTCCTGCGCTCAGTCGATGTGGCTTGTGGTTTTCTCTCTCTGAGAGCCCCACTAATTTTAGCAACTCACGAGCCCTCTTTCCTTTTTCTTCCTTTGACTTTCCAGTGCCTTCCATAGGAAGTTCAACATTTTCAATTGCGCTTAAGTATGGTAGCAAATTGAAGGTTTGGAAGACAAAACCAATCTTATACCTTCTTATTTTGTAGAGTTCTTTTTCCGGCATTTTTGTAACATCTAAGCCGTCCAAAATCACTTTTCCGTAGGTTGGCTTGTCAAGGCAGCCTAAAATGTTCAGCAATGTTGTTTTACCTGAACCTGATGGTCCCATAACGGAAACGAATTCGCCCTTTTTCACTTTGAGGTTTACATCCGAAAGAGCTCGAATCTGACGTCCGCTCATGTTATAGATTTTATCTAACTTTTCGGTTTCTAGGACTAAATCACTCATACCTTAACGCCTCCATCGGGCTTGTTCTGGATGCTCTCCAAGAAGGATATAAGCTTCCTAAGGCTCCTAGCAGAGCTGCCACACCTAACGCTAACAAAATAAATTGCGGATTCAAAGTGGCTGCACTGGAGCTTTGTGATCCGATTATGTTTGGATATGTCGTTTGGAAGGGGCGCTGCATCCGTTGTGTTCCACCAAAAAGATTCAGCTGAGGAAGTAACAATGCTGATAAAAATGGCGCGGCTATCGTTCCTATTATTACGCCTGCTACTCCTCCAATTAAGCCTATCAATACGCCTTCAAGCATGAACTGACTCATAACATTCCAGTTGCTGAAGCCTATTGCCTTTAATATGCCAATTTCCTTTGTTCTCTCGCGTACCGAGTATAACATAACAAAAAAGACAATCAAGCTTGTGGCTGCAATTGCTATCACGATTAGTTGGGTGGCTGTGGCTTGTGCTTGAGCAATGGATGATTCAGCATTGTTTAAAGTTTGCGAGTACATCGTTTGCATGTTTTGGAGATTTTCTAATCGATCTTGATAGCTTGTTACATAGAGTTCAGGATATGTTGTCCTTATTGTGTCAGCCACTTGAGTTGCGTAAGAAACATCCACAACATACACGTCTAACCTGCTTATTTTTCCAGTTAGACCCGTGACCCTTTGAGCATCAGTGATATTCATGTAAACAGTCCTAGTTTGACTTGTCGATTCAAATATTCCCTTCACTGTAAAAGGTTCCTCGTTAATTGTTATCACATCGCCGATATCTGCCCCAAAATATTCGGTCAGGTTTGAACTTAAAAGGACGTAGCCGCTATCGCCTTCTGATAGGTTTTCTCCTGCGGTTATGTTTGTTGGCAGTATGGAGTAGTTGCCAGTTAGGAATGAATTAAGGCAGACGCCAATGATCATGTAAGCTGGTCTGTAAATCGTTCGGCTTCCAAAAGGGGTATTTATAGTTTCGGAAATATTTTCGCTTGAAGATTTCTCAAGGAAAGGTATAACATCCTTAACGCCTTCAATAGAGCGTATTACATCCATAACAGTTTCGTCTATGAAAGTTTCATTTGCGTAAAAGCCTCCAAATCTAAATCCTTGCATGCCTTGGCTTGGGGTGGTGCTGCATTCTATTAATGTTGCTGTTTTGTTAATTTCTTCCTGCATTGCAGTAATTGTATTACTAAAATTTTCAGTTATCCTCTGCATGGATTCCTGATTTGCCGTGATACCTGCTGGGATAGAAAGCATAATCGCCACCGAAAAACCTAAGGCAACAACCACTAAAAAAGTCCGAATTTTTCTTCTTGAAATATTCCTTAAAGCCCTTGTAAAGGCACCCAAACCTTACACCCTCTGAAATACCGCGTCTTTCAACAAAATGTGAGGACTATTAAAGAGTTTTTCAGAATTATACCAAAATCATGCACACCATATTACGGAAATGGAAATCGCCTTCGTGGTCTTTGTGGCATGTCCTGCCATGTTTGGGGAAATCGTGACCAGTGTTCATGGATTAGTTTCCATTCACCATTAATTTTGGTTAGAACTGCTGTCACTCGTGATTTTATGTTGAAGTTTAAATCTCTTATTGTTCCACGATAGTTTATGATGAATGAGGCTATCGCCACATTGTTTATTACGTCTACCTTCCACTCGCTGATTTCATAGTCATATTCTTTCAGCACTTTTAGGGCTTCAGCCTCCCGATTTAAGGCCTCGGAGCCTTGCCTTTCAAATGGCGGCCAATCGTCAAACTTCGTATATCTATCCTTATCCACGAGGTCTGCAATAGACTGAGCATCTTTCTTCTTTATCCCCTCTATTCGTCGAATTAAAACCGCTTTAACCTCATCTTCTGACATACTTGGAGTGCTCCTAAATTCATAATACTCTAAACGAAATGTTAAATCTTCCAGTGGCAATCATTAAACAGAAAAAGGGAGAGTTTGAAAGTTTCCTTTAACTTCTACGTGTCGCCTTTAGGGTTTTTCAATTACAGTTATGGTTAAGATTTCTATTCTTGTCACTTTTCCCTGTTCCAAATCCACCCATACACAAGCGCGGCCTGTCGTATCTTTCTCCAGCATTAGAATAGCGCTTGTTGCCTTGGTAACAACTGTGCCGTCCCCCTCCACTATGGTTTTAATAATCGGCTTCACCGCCGTAACATTGTATCCTTGGTTTAGCAGATTCTGCACGTCTGTGTCGCTTTTGGCAATGTTAATCACATTCTCTTTAAATTCTTTGCTAACTTCAATAGATCCACAGCATCCTTGTCCACGCATTCTATGAGGCATGCCACGCATTCCCGCACTCATGTTTCCAATGAAACATCCAACACCACAGCCCCACCATTGTTCTCCGTTGGTTGTGGTTTGTGCGTTGGCGGTGGAATATGCATTTAGTGCTATGCCGCTTATAATGGCTGCTATAACCACTATAGAGAGTAGAATTATGGCTTTCCTTTTGTCTATTTTCAACCACCTCCATCTTCTCACGAAGTGCTCATGCACTTCACACACGCCAAAGTGGTAAAATTATTAAAGGATTTTTCAGAATTAACCCCAAATCTATTCATAATCCGGTCATGCTTTAGTAGACCGGTGTCGTTTTTGGTTCTAAAAAACGATTAAGCCGCTAATTGAGACCAAACAAAAGGAATGGGAGAGAGATGAATATGAAAACCCAATTCGATTGTTGCCTAAAGTTTTCGTCGGTTGTCGGTTGAGCGATCCCCATCATAAGTGTGGAATACTTCATCTAAACAGTCAACGAAGCAGTATCGTGTTTGAAGGTTTTCTACTGGACAATCTTCGAGGATAAAGGCACCTTCATAACCGCAATCTGAGCATTTCCAAATTGAAGGACGATAAAAGGCTAAAGGATTAATGTTTGTGGAACCACATTTTGGACAGTGCTTTATACCCATTTTTTCACCCCCTTTGCAATCGCTTTATCCAGTTGCGTATTGGAGGCTACTAAAGGATTTTTCAAAATTAGACCCTATTTCTTTCCAAATCTTAGTAAGCAAAGCGCAGTGTCTCGGCATTTTTACCGTGCTCTCAACCATTAAGCAATAGTTGAAGGAGGATTAAAAACCCCATAGGAGAAAGGAGAGAAAGTATTTGGAAACTCTTTGCCTCCTTCAACCATCCCTGTTTTGCAGACCTAACGTACTATTAAAGGATTTTTCAAGATTAAACCCAATTTTAACCCTAAATTTTTCCATGGGTAAAAAAGACATGTTTTTATTACTAAGTCAAAATAAGTTTTAGCCAAATCTGGAGCCTATACAGATGTCCGCCAGTGCACGCCCCTTGAAGTACCTACTCGGATGGCTAATCGCAGGCACGAGGGGTGGTCTTACACGTGCCAAAATAATTAAAGTGTTAAAGGAGACTCCGCAAAATGCAAATCAGCTGGCGACAAGTCTTAAACTGGATTATAGGACAATAAGGCATCATCTGGAGGTTCTCGAGAAAAACAAGTTGATCGTGTCTGCGGGTGAAGGGTATGGCACCACATATTTCCTGTCCCCAGTTATGGAGGAAAATTACGCCTTGTTTGAGGAGATTTTGAAGAAAATTTGGAAAAAGTAGAAAAGGAGGTAAAGCAAATGAAACGTGAAATGAATCAGAAATCGAAAACTTGGCTACTCTTGACACTTCTACCCATCTTAGTAGTGATAGCCATATTAGCAGCTACCTGGGCAGCTTCAACCTTCTGGTATCCACGTTTTCCATGGCAACAGCGCGAAAGACCACCATATGAAATTCCTGGAGACATAGAATTCTACTACATAGCAAAAACAGTGGTATCCACAATCAACATAACTCTCTTAGTATTCCTGCTGCTCATATACGCTGATATATACCGGAAAACACGTTCTGAATTCACGGTCGGATTAATGATATTCTCGGCAATACTTCTTCTATATGCTCTAACTTCCAACCCAATAATGATGTGGATCTTTGGTTATAGACCATTTGGTTTAGGACCATTCGCCTTGCTGCCAGATCTATTCACATTCGCAGCGCTTATAGTTCTAGTATATCTGAGCATCAAATACTGATTTTACCTTTAAAACACTGTTTCGCAGCAGTTCAATTTGCTGATGCCCATGTGAGTGTTTGAACCATCCTTTTACGCCTGAAACGTAAGCCACTATGGTAGGCGCGCCAGAGGGCAAGATGTAGGCTGCCAACGCGGCTGTTAATGGCGGAATGAAAGCTGGTGTAGCTATGCCTAGTCCTTTAACTAGCTTGGTAACCAAATGCGCTATAGTTGCAACAATCACTATTCCAATTAAAGTGTATAGTGTGGCTGATGGCAGTTTCCAGAGCAAGTAGAGGGATACTAATGTGGGGATTATTGCGCCACCCATGTTTATGGCGACAAGCGTGTTGTTTCTCCATACTCAAACTGTGGAATCCTAAAAACTATGCCGAAAAAGCTTACGCATTCCTCTCTGATAATTGGTCATCGCCTTAAGTTTCAACAGTGGAATGTTCACGTAGCTCCCAAAATTAGCACAGTTGTCTCTGAGCTGAAGCCAACTTGACGAAAAGCAAGACCCACAACTAAAACAAGAAACAAAAACAAAATTACAAAAATGCCATAACTGTGAGGGCCAAAAACAGTTTTTCTGCTCAACAACATATCCTTAATGCAAATTAAACGCTTCGAAAGCAGCCATAAACGTGCTGACTCTCCGTTAAATTATAAGCCTATGCTGTTGATTACGCCGCCTGAGTTGCCATCAATTATGAGGATTATCTTATTGCCTTTATGGTCATATTGGGCGAACCATATTGGCGCATAAAGCAGCTCGGTTTCTGTAATATCGATGTCTGTTTTAAGCTGCTGGATCATGTGATACTGCGCATGCGCCTTCTCCGACTGTAATTGGTCGGCGAGGGCTTTCGCCTGATATTTAGCTGCTTCTTCGCCTACGTCTCCGTTCAGGATTTTTACGCCTTTTGGAATCTTGGAAACATCGAATAACATCCTTTCATGTAAGTTGAATTGATAGCTTTTCGGCTGATACTCGTTAAACGCTTTGACAGCCACAATAGCTAAGTTATAGTTGTTGCTCATTTGATACGCCCTTTGCGCACCCGCTTGGCCGGGTCCCATCATTGTGCCAAGCATGGCCCCAGCAAGTAGAGGCCCTGCTATGCCTACTCCGCGTCTTCTGCCGCTCATGGCGGAGCCCATAACGCCAAAAAGAGCAGCAGTAGTCGCAATTTCTCCAACTTGAACTGCAACATCGCTAGCGACAATTGAAGTTCTCGCCGAAACGGAGACTATCCAGTATGGAACATAGCTCAAATTTAGCTCCTCAAGCTTTGAGTCTTCGTAAAGATGCCTATGCAAGAGCCCTCTGTCCATTAAACTGCGAATCTCAGCAGATACTTTATTCTCTTCAAGTTTAAGAGGCAGCATCGACTGTTTATGTACACCTCTCCAGCCTTCGCTTCCCAACATTACAGCGGTCCCGCAGTACTCGCAACTTATTATCATCTCACCGAATTTTGGCGTAATCGGGGCTCCACAATGGGGACACCTAAGCGACTTAGCCTCTAAAGAAGCTATAACTGGCGTTGATGGAGCTTGCGGCGCAGATTGAGCGGCAATCTTAGCCCCACACTTCATACAGAACACTGCATCATCCGGAAGCTGCGCACCACATTTAGGACAATACAAAGTTATCACACCTTTACTTCAATAATAATCGACTGCCAACAGCATATATAAAGAAATTGTTGACACTCTTAATACTGACGAATTGACGAATTATTGAACATGTTAAATGTTATAGAGGCTTTTTCCCTTTTCTTTTCCTTCGCCGAAGCTTGTTGACAATGTCGACTTGTTCCGTGGGGAAATAATATGGAACTGTTACATAGGAGCTTGGAGGGACTCCACTTTGTTTTCTCTTTATTTTTCTTTTTGCCCTTTTTTGTATAATGTGTTCTTTGATTTCGCGGTCTTTCGCTTTTTGCATCAGCTGATTGAGCCTATTCAGGAATTCCTCCGCATGTTTCCTTTCAAGCGGAATGGTAATGTGTCTGTGATATGGAAGATTTATCGTTACCTTTCCCGTTTCATCCATATGCACCGAGTCTATGTCACTTAGGCGTATGTGCAACGGAACAAATATGCCCAGTAGCCCACCAATTGTTTCTTTAAGAAAAGGTTTGTTTTCAAGCGCTTCTTCCACTTCATTCTTAAAACTTCCTTTCAAGTCTATCCTTAATAGATTCTCGTAAAGTCTTACAGTAAAATGTGGGCTCTCAACCTCTAGAACAAGTGCTGCTTCGGACATATGTTAGTCCTTCTAACGAAATTATGCTAACCAATGGCATTATGCACTTTATATACCTTACCAGAGCAACGCTTTTTGATGCGACAACGTCCTTTGAAGGCTTATTAGGGAAAAAGATTCAGCGTTATACAGTTTTATGGAAGCGCGTGCAGGCTATGTTCGCTCGAGTTTTAAGATAATTGTGGTTTGTGTGTGATTAGTCTGAAGGGCTTGCAAACCGCTTGTAAAACATGCTCTTAATCATGTCCATTAGTATCAGATATGAACCGGTTATTCCTACCAAGAATATAAAGAAGGTTATGGGTGGCTTTACAAATCCAAAAAGGTTACCTAATGGGGTAAAGGGTAGTGATAGCGCAATAGCGACAATGCTTAAACTGCTTAAGAGCAATGCCACGCTTGGTTTACTCTTATAGAATGGTCTCTTTCGGGTTCTTATAATAAAGATGACTAACGTCTGAGTGCATAGAGATTCAATGAACCATGCTGTTTGGAATAAGGGTTCTGTAGCTTTAAAGACATATAACATTATAAGGAATGTTATAAAATCAAAAATGGAACTTATCGGTCCTAAAGCGACCATAAACTTTCTTATAAAAGAAATATCCCATTTTCGGGGTTTTTCAACTGCTTCCCTATCAACATTATCTGTAGGTATAGCTAACTCGGACAAATCGTAAAGGAGGTTGTTTAACAATATCTGTATAGAGAGCATTGGAAGAAAAGGCAAGAAGAGAGATGCTGCAGCCACACTAAACATGTTGCCGAAATTTGAACTTGTTCCCATCATCACATATTTTAAGGTATTATCAAAAGTTTTCCGTCCTTCTAATACGCCATCATGAAGAACTCTTAACTTCTTCTCAAGAAGTATAATGTCCGCGGATTCTTTTGCAACATCTACTGCATTGTCAACAGAAACACCTACATCTGCTGTTTTCAACGAAGGTGCGTCGTTAATACCATCTCCGAGATAACCGACAACATGACCATTATTTTTCAATGCACCTATTATTCTGTCTTTTTGGATAGGTGTGACCCTTGCAAAGATGTTTGCCGTTTCCACAACTCTCGCAAGAGCATCATCTTGCATTTGAGCAATCTCGCTTCCTAGGACAACTCCCTTAATTTTAAAGCCTAACTGTTCGCAGGTTTTTCTTGTAACCAATTCATTGTCGCCTGTCAGAATTTTTAATTCTATTCCTGCTTTTCTCAACAGTTGAAGGGACTCTCTCGCAGTTTCCTTTGGTGGATCAAGAAATGCCACAAAGCCTAAAAACACCATTTCGCTTTCGTTGCTCACAGAGTAAACATCCTTCTTTCCATTAACCGTTCTGTATGATACCCCTAAAACCCTATAACCATCAGAACTTAACTCATGATATTTTTGTTGGCAATCCTGAATGATATACCAATTATGACGATCGCCTATGACAATGTGAAATATTCCAGTCAGCCGGAGAAATGGAACATGAGAATATTATTAGGCATAGCTACTTTTCTAGGAATTATTGGAGTTTTCTCATCTTTTGGGTTGCTTTACATAGGACGCGAACTACTGCATTTAAGCACGGAGACTCTTCAGTCTTTCATATACCTTAAATTATCAGTAGCTGGACACTTTGCATTATTTGTGGCAAGAACAAAAGGTCCATTTTGGTCTGTGAAGCCAGCGAAGATCTTGCTTCTCACGGTTATACTTACGCAGTTAACTGCAACATTAATCACCGTTTACGGAATACTGCTTCCAGCGATGGGTTGGGGCTTCGCGGGTCTCGTTTGGGGCTATGCATTAGCGCTATTTCTGGTAACTGATTTTCTTAAGGTCCGTTTCTACAGGCTATTGAATCATGAGGGAATAAAACTTTCACAGATAAAAATGTGTCAACGTTTATAATGCTACCATAACTTACTGATTTTAGGAAAATATGCCAGTCAAGATAAAGAGCACATCAGACTTTAAGCGGCTTTCAATCGAAGAAACATTCAAAATTTTAGAAACCTCCATGCTTGGGCTTACAGAATCTGAAGCAAAAAATCGAATAGAAAAGTTTGGATATAACGAGATAGCAGAAGAGAAGAAAAATCCTTTGGTCGAATTTTTCTCACGCTTTTGGGGTCCAATGCCTTGGCTGCTGGAGCTGGCAATTGTGCTCTCATGCATACTGGGGCATTATGTTGAAGCCGTCATAATTTTCGTTTTACTCACCATAAACGTTGTTATAGGCTTTACACATTCACGTCACTCACGAAGAGTGCTTGAATTTTTGAAAAAGCGGCTTGCCATAAAGGCGAAGGTTCTGCGTGAAGGAAAATGGATGGTAAAAGATGCTAAAGAA